>JGI24159J19872_10009146_pt1 | contig 12988 bp, 12 predicted proteins | sample Ectturendosymbi4_FD_19872 | JGI IMG/M metagenome (IMG submission 19872)
ACGTCCTGCAACAGAAAAGACATTCGTTAAAAAATGGGTTTTTTATCGAACAAAATATGGGTACGCATCTTTTTGGGTCACCCTGTACATGTCAGCACGGCGCCGGAATCGAAAATGCATGTCAGCACGGCACCGGAATCGCAGATGTTACACGACTGAGAACCAGACCCGCATACACGGGGGGGGGCGCATTCAGGAGCAGTACCCCCCAAAGTTTGTTGTGCCCATAAAATTTGTTTCAAAAATATAGTAAAACAAAAATATTGTCCCCCTGTTGCGTTAAACGTATAATATAAACAAAAATCTTGCCCCCCCCTGGATCGTAGATGTCACACGACTGAGATATCGCGCAGCTCGACCAGCGCTGAAAACTCAACGTTTTAAATAATAACGAGCTTCGTGAAAAACACGAAGACTTCGCTTTGCCGGTGGGCCAGCTCGCAGTCGACTGCCTGTAATACAGTCACATCGCCACGGGGGGTTTTGGTGGGCTCAGCCCCCCTCCAAACAGTGCTCCAAGCCCCCCTAATTAAAATAGGAAACACTATAAATCAGTGGAGTTTTGTCAATTTTCACAAATGTCAAGCTGCCCCCCTGCACAAACGTAAAGCCCCCTGTTGCAGACTTTCCTGCGACGGTTCTGCTGCAATAACCGTCCGTCCGCTCCTCCCCAGGGGCTCAGCAAAGATCGCGACAAGCGCGAAGACAACATGCACAACTCCTTCTGGGTCTACCTGATACGGGACAACCGATGGACGTGCGTTTATCGCAACGACGTCGAGAGCGGAGCGCCGAGCGCGCCCCCCTCGCTCAGCTTCACTCCCTGCTCCAGCGCAGCGAGCAACAAGTCCGCGGAGTTCAACGCCTCCTGGCCCTGCCCGCGTTACGCCCACCAGCTCGTTTACGATCCTGTTCGGCAGGTAACGTTTTTTCATCTTTTCCTTCTTTTGCCTGGCGTTTCCAGCCAATCAGTGATTTATGCTTTTAATGGCAGTTTTTTCACTGCACCCATATCCGCTGCGGATCCCTTTCACTGCACCCATATCCGCTGCGGATCCCATCGTTTTGTCGACGTTTCTTCGATTGTATTGAGAAATTAGATTTGGTCGCTTCTTAGCGTGAACGATGTGTGCAATGCATCGATAGGCTACAGGTGCCTTGAATGCATCACGGACCCCTCAGAGCCCCATTCCTTTTTTCGCGAAAAGGAACGAATCCCATTTCTTGCCTTTTCAGACGGTGAAAGTATTTGCTTGTCCATTCAGGATAACCTTCCGGCCTCACTTTCAATCTTTTTTCTTTTGGTTTTAGACACTGCGATGTTTTACTGAATATAAGCTATTTAGCTAATCCGGGCAATCAATCAACACACGCAGTAATAGCCGCGACATGCAGGAACTGCAGGCAAGAGCCATCCATTGTTGGCGTAATAATGCTAATATTGATTATTGCATCATCAACTGCGACAGTAATAAATCAAGGGTGTAGTTGCGCAACATTTTCGAAAATCAACACTTATGTGCATCGCCTAATCCTATCATTGTTATTAGCTTGGGGTGTGCAAGCAGGCATTTTTACTGCAATTATTGTTCACGTCTACAATAGGCTTGCACATGATGTTGTTTGAACCGTACACGTCTTCAAATCGTCTAGCGGACAGCACCGCGGATTTTGCTGACCGCATATTGCGCAGGCCTAATCTGCAGTTTTGCCAAACTCAAAACCGGTGCAGTAATGGATATAGTGATATCAGGGGCGCAACGAGGTTAGATGGCGCCTGGGACAAGAAACAAGTTTGGCGCCCCCATGTTCGAACCTGAGCTCTTTCGGAAGCAAATTGCAAATTGACTGCAGTGAAGAAAGTACTTGTGGTATTTTTGGGACTTTTCGGCACCCCCGCAGTGAATGGGGGCCCGGGGAATTGTGCCTCCCTTTCCCCCTCGTTACGCCCCTGAGTGACATGAACACTGCAAAACTTAGTCTTACAGTGTGTTACGCGAATGATGTTACTGTACCCAGTACTGCACTGGTCGTTCGCTGTCTCGTGTCGCTATTGAGCAGGGTTTCTTGATATAGAGCAGGGTTTCTTCACTTCGGGTGCTAGCACCCCCAGGGGGTTCTGGGGGAGGTCACATATGTGGCGGTCAAAGGTAAAAGAATACGTTTGGACAAAGGCGTTAGCTAATGGTAGGGGGTGCTGGACTGCTTAGGCGTGAACAAAAGGGGTGCTGAAGTAGAAAAAGGTTAAGGAACGCTGATATAAAGGATGTTTGTGCAACGTCGGTGCAAATTCTGTGACAGGTGCATTACATGTTCGGGGGAAATCCCGGCAAAACGAGCCAGCCCGCGCTGCGTCTGGACGATTTCTGGCGTTTGACTCTCGTCCGCCCGGGCCCTTTGGACCTGCTGAGAAAATCCAGGTAAGTCGGAGGCTTGTTCCTCCCTGATGGTTGCAAGGCACTGAATTGAAGGCGAAAGTTTGTTTCTTCAACTGGACACCCTTTCGCTGCTCGCCTGGCTTGAATCGCAGATTGAAACAGGTTTTACCGCCGCGAGAATTTAACAACCCTCGACCCAGAAACGACTTGCGGCTTTCCTCCTTTTTGAGAAAATGATCTGTACTCTCGAACTTGGAATGTCTTTTTACAATAAGTCAGGAATGGGGAACCTATTTACTATCAGCGACCGCATGAATTGCGGACTATCGCTGGTGGGCCGCAAGAATTAATTGGTTTTATCGTAAAATTCTGCCTACATCTTCCAAAGCAGAGTAAGGATAGAACACTATGTGTGGTGCGAGAAAGACTTGGTCTGTGTGTCTGCTTGTCACAGAGCTTCGTTTTGACGTGATGTTGTGTTCCAACTTGGGTAACGAAAGTTCTGATGGGGGCCACAGTAAATGTTTACCCGGGCCTTAGGTTGCCCAGGCCCTCACCCACCCCTGCGACAAGTCTTTTAACCCTAATACTTAAAAAAAACACGCGACGCGTGGTAAGACCCCTGCACTCGGCCCTACAGTGTGTGTTACATTTAGTAATAACTACAAGACTTAGCCTGGACCTTCCCTTTACTGAAATTCACTATAGCCTGTTTTTTTTCTTTCTCTGTTATTCATCAGGGCATCTGACTAGAAAACCGTATGGTTGTTTCGGATCTCCTGTGAAACAAAATAAACGCTGTTCTTTTGTGGCTTGTTTTTCTGCAATGCGTGATTTGATGTTTGTTTATTATAGTTGGTCCCAAATAAACTGATACTCGACCCTATTCGGGCAGGTTCGTGATCCGTCGCCAGCGATATCGCGAGCTGGCGTCGCGCGATACGCTCGCAGCCCTGCGGTACCTTCAGACCGAGGTCTCGGCCACGGTCGAGCACAGCGATGAGCACGAGGCGGCCAATTTCCGGCGGCTGGCCTCGGATCTGTTCGGCGAGTGGCCTGCGACCGACGCAGGCGACGACCAGGACGAGTTGCCCTCATCATCCTCCCGTTCGTTGCTGTCGATCGGCATGGACCGGAAATCCGTTGACCGTACCATGGTGAGTCGCCGAAAAACAAAACGCGCGAACCGTTTTTCACTTTTCCTCCAACGAACCCGCTCCAAAGTAGTGACGAGCGTCGCCCCCCACCCCTAACTTCATGACTCTAAAAGCGGCTGTCTCACAATCACGACTATTGATTGTGCTGTACCAGTAGGTGCCTTGTGAAAAGATATTGTTTGCTGAATCTTCAAATACTGTTTAATGTGCGATGTTGCAATTAAAATGTATTTTGTGAAGGCTGGGTCGTTAGTATGAACACCACAAATACGAAAAGTTTTCTAGCTAGGTTTTCTCTATAAATTTTTTTCTTATTTGTGGTGTTTGTCATGCGGTACGTGTGTAACTGTGTACCTTGTATGTCTTCCAACGCCTTGCCCTGTTTTCTAAAAGATGCGTTGGAAATAATTTCATGAACACAAGCATTGAGTTAGCGCTGCAAGAACAGTGGATTTTTTACTAAAATTTTCGGTTTTTTTTTCGATCTTCTCCGTCTTAAATTCCAACCTTTCAACTTTTTTTCTTTCAGCTTTTCGAGTTTCTGGTCAAATTCTTTCCCGAAGACATGACGCAACCTCGGCGAAATTTGTTGGACCTGATTACGTTTTAGCGTTTCTCTTTACAGTTTCTGCGATTCAAAGTATTTTTTCATTTTTTTCTTTGCCTGCTTGATCCAACCAGCAACCGTGGCTTAGCGCGCGTCGCAGACGTCACTTCAAGGTCATTGCTCGAATCTCTTTTCAGCTTTTCGTGTTTTTTTGACCCGCAAAGCTTTTCTGGGCGTGATTAATGTTTTGCGCATTGCTTGAAAACGAAGTACTGCTGCTGTGAGAAGAGCACCGCTTCGCAAAACGGTGCCCGACGCGTGTACATAATGTTTTCGTCGCTGTGCTATCCACAATCGCCTTCACGTGCAATTTTGCATAAACCTAAGATGTCGAGTGTTTTGGCGGGTTATGTGGCGAGGAGTCAATTGTCTGAAATGCTGTTCAAACAGCAGCGCGACACTTGCCTGAAAGAAGCCCCCTCCGTTTGAAGTGTACGACCAATCATCCAGCCTTGCCCATGAAAGCACACCTTGTGCCCGTTTCGCCAATATTAAGAAGACTCGCTTCGATAAAGAGCTCGAGTACTAAAGTCGATAAAGAGCTCGAGTACTAAACTCGCTAAAGAGCTCGAGTACTAAACTCGATAAAGAGCTCCGAGTACTAAACTCAAGGCGAGTAGCAAGCATATTATCACGTTTGGTGACGTCACGATTGCGTCCACCACACCAACAACAGTTTTTCATTACGAGGAACGTTTTGGAGAAAGAAAGTTTTAATTGCCTGCTCTGGCGGTGGAAATAACATGCGGATTGAGTGTTTGAATCGCTGCTGTGAAATGATTGATTTTGAAAAACAAAGCAACAAATCATTTCTCGAAGAAGCCAGCTCCACATCAAAAGCTTCCAGCTAGCCAGGGAACGAACTGCAACCATTGTACACCATTTGGCCCACCGCCAACCGTTGTAGACCACTGGTTCTCAACCTTTTCGGCCCACGGATCATCATTTAAAAAATATCCGATGGGCCACATTGAAAAATGTGTTCTTACATAGTTTATTGTACAGTCAAGGTTACAGTTTTCAGGAACGTTTTATAAAGGAGAATATGGAACTCTCTGTGGACCACGTTGAAAATCACTGTTATTTAAATGCAATTGGTGCCTTCAGTCACCCAGCACAAACTGATTGTCGACATCAGTGGCTCATTAGACCGTCTGAACCATTGTAGACCATTTGAAAAGCCACCAACCATTGCAGACCATTTGAACTGCCTGGTATGTGCCGAGATACCACGCGAAAAAAAGTGTAAGTTGTATTATTGGAGGTAAGCTGGAAATTGCCGGGCTTAGATTTTCAAGTTTTAGCACTCCTATGAGCGGAATCGTCTTACAGTGTCGAAATGGACGATTCGGTTTCAACGACCGTCTTTGGGTCATTTGTCGCCAGTCGTTTCGCAGTGGCCGTGGCACTTAAAACAGGAAGAGACGTGTTTAGTTTTTGCCCGCGTTGTTGTGCGTGCCGCGAAAAAGATGATAGGCAACAGTCCATTGAGAACTTTCGCCTTGCTGTAGTCGAGAGACTAGCGATTTTTACAAAAATAAAACGATAAGCGTCGATATATTGGTACCGCATTCAATAGCAAGAGATTCTGATTGGTGATGGTGTTTTTTTCTAGCACACCACTGGACAGTGGCGTAGCCAGCCAACATTTTGGGGGGGCCAAGTCTTGACTTTAAGTGAGCAACAGTATTTTTTTGTACACCGCCTGTCAAAACACGAAATGACAAGAAACGTTACAAATTTGGGGCATGGCCCTCTTGGCTGCGCCTATGTCACTGGACAATCTTGTGGGTCGGGTGCACCTTCTCAGCGTTTTCCGGCGACATTAATTATTCTGCGTCGCGTTCACGTAAGCTGTAAAGTGCGCTGTTTTCGCCAATTTCGTCTGCTTGTTTATTTGATTGAAGTATGCCCGCATTCACGTTTTTGCTGAAATGAGGTGACCTCGCGCAGTGCGTTCCTGTGTTTGATAAAAACCGCTCGTCTTGTTGTCCCGCACGAGTGCGACTCAGGCGGCGGTTCTGATGTATCCAAGCACTTTGCGTATAAACGCGGTTTTGCGCTTTCGTCGCGAGCTTTTCTCTGCACTGCCACAACGGTTGGCAACTCTGAAACAAACCAAAGACAAACATGGAAGTGTCACCGAGTCGTGGAAAGAAGAAAATGCAACAACAAATACTTGCGACGACGTCTGGGTTTGTCTGGCCACGGTCTTGAAATATAAGAAAACAGCTGTTTTCATTGTCAACAATGCTATTCATGGGAACGTCCGTTTTGATTTTACGAAAATCGTTCGTTCTTGCGTGGTTGTTTGTCAGGCGACTCGTTTCGCTGCAAATTTGTTACCAAGCGCTTTACATGGCCACAAGTCCTCATGATCGCCGGCGAGTTAATAGCCAAACCCAGCAAGTGTGTTTTCCTTTCGTTGTATCGTATTGTATTCGGCAAAACTGGGCGTCATGGCGATGACCTGGTTCGGTAAAACAGGCGAGTGTCGAAAAGACATTCGTTTGCAAGTCGTGATCCGATGACCTGTGTTGAGTTCGCCTTGCATCCTCAACATGACACGTCTCTTGATTCTGGAATACAAATAATTAATGAAAGATTTCAATTACTTCAAATCCAAATCAAGAAAACGACCTAGAAGCTTGTCTATGGTTTCATTAAACAGCAACGATTGGGAAGAATATTGGAACACTAAAGTCATACCACAAAATGAATTGAATTCTAAAAGAATGAAGCTGGAACAGAGGGAAGACTAAAAGCTTCCCGTCTACAGGGATATTGCCACGTGTATTTATTTAAATTATTGTATTGATATTATTGTAATTCCCAATTAGGAAGAGAGTAACCCAAAATATTATAGAAATTATTTACATTAATAATCCGTATAAAATTGTAAATAACATTTGCGATTCCAACGGATGAAAACAAACCACAACGAAAACCAGTCTGGATTACGGTAGGCGGAGCCTATGGTACCGCCAGATAACCACTCTCGAACGTGATTCGTCGAGAATGATGGTGACGTGAGAATCAGCCAATGAGAGTCGAGGAGCCCGGAACGGCGCTGGGTATTTCATTCGCCAGGTTCAGGCAGTCTTCATCTGACTCTCCTAAGAGGAACACCTGGTTAAGGCGTGGGCATTACCAAGCTTGAACAGTCTACAGGTAGTCTGTTAGACTGAGACCTACTGAATTTATGGCAGTATGGATTACTCTCTCTCCTATGAAAGAAGTGGACTCTTCCTAAACCCCTGTTGTTGGCAGTAACGTTTGTTACGTGCTTAAAAATATGACACTAATTCAGCCCCTGTTGTGTCGCAATAATAACAAACAGATGTGAACGTAATTGCGCGGTGCTTAAAGTTGATTCAATAAAACCATGAGTGAATACAATTTGGTCTCGTGAGCGTAAAGTCGAATGACAAAGGGCGGGTCCAAGTTTGTTAATTGTAAATTTGGGCGTGCCTAGGACACGTTCCTGTTAAGTTAACCAGTGCTCTCGAGGAACTGCTCTAAATAACGTAGCTTGTACGTAACATCTGCACGGTAAGTACCAGATGGCGTACGGTGGCCATTTTGGTAGTGTGTTCACCAGGTTCGCAAACAGCCCAAAACTGAGGTTCACCAGCCGTGGTAGTTGTCGCCTACCATAAGCCATTCGAACAATAGAACAGACTTGCAGTTGATCACAATAATATCAAACCAGGCGCAGCACGTACGCTAGAACGTCGACAGTATCGGGCGCGAACAAGAATCAATTTCATTTCTCGTGACAAAATCTTTTCAGTTGAAGCCAGTGATAATAAATAGCATTTTCGACATTGAATTAATCTACCGGCTTACGCGTTAGGAAGCATCCGTTTTTCGACTGCTATCAACATTCCACACTTTAGCGTTACGCTACTTTGCACGTGAGCCTAGACTCACCACTCCTAAAGTCAGTAATATTCAGCTCCGTGCATTCTCATTTTCAAAATCGTCCAAACTGTTGCAGTAACCATCGCACAGATAATTACACCACCTATGTATCCAAAGTAGGGTATTTCAATCTGAAACAAAACCTGTCTGTACAAGTCCACTACAAGGAATCCAGCCTTCTGCACAGCTTGCTTCTGCTGTAGCTTACAGATTAGGCGGAAATGCTAGCAAAACAACGCATGATGGAAGCAAGTTGTTCAACAGGGAAGGTGAACACCCTGGCTTTTGTCTTTATTTACAGTAAACCTCGGCTAATCCGGATCTTCGCCAAAAACGGATAAAACTGGTGATACGAATGATTTCTAACGTTGTTCTTTATAAAAAATCTTCGGTTTATCCGGATCTTCGTCAATTCCGGACAAAAATCTCTTTTCACACTTGGTAATCCGGATTTTTCTGTACTTCTACGCTGTTGTGTTCTTAAGTGTGCTGACTGGTCACTAGGAAAGATTCGCCAAGTTTTAGACGCAACACAAGAGTGCTCATGATCAAGAAGGAACGTTTAGAATTATGATAACAACGTTCGCAACTGCGCGCAACATTCGACTAATCGTAGAGACGATTACAAGGGCGGCGGAAGCGGTATATGGCAGGTATGGCCAGGGCCATACCAACTGAAATATTGGTATGGCCCGGCCAGACCAATATAAGCATCTGAAAGAAATTTTTCAACAAAACAGAAAGCAAGTTACATGCATTGAGCGAGAAAGAATCGCATACCATGTTCGACCTTTCGTTGGCTTTATAGGTCCGGATCCACAAACTGTCGATTGTTCAGAAACAAAACTATTATCGCATCACAGCCCGTTCGTTCGCAAATCTAGTTATTCGACCCTGAGGTAACGACTTACTGGTAACAGAAGTCTAGCACCATCAGAAGCTTTCCAACCATATTCAGTTTTATCCGAAACGAGGAGATTAATTCCAAAGAATGAGGCTCAACTTTGACCTTTTGGATCTGCATTGCTGCCTTTGCGTCTTAGGAGGTGGACTGCCAAAGTTAAATCCTTCAAAACGCTTTTGCACAATTGCGAAACTTTGCTTTGTATTGCTCTTGGTAACGACAGCAGGCCCGTAACCAGCTTGGGAGACCAGGTAGGGCGAAGAGTTTCCTGAAAGGGGCCCAAATTTTTTAAACTATGTCCAACACATTTTTCATGGGAGGCGAAAATTTTTGCAGGGGGAACGAAGCCCCTCCTATTTACGGGCCTGAACGACGAGGTAATGTACTTGGAAGTTACAACCAAAGCAAGTGGAATTCATGCAAACCTTGAGACGTTTGATTTGTTCTTGCCATAGCGGTTTGCACCAAGTTTATTCGTTAACAGATCAGCTGAGTACAACCTTACAGTGCAGGGACATCACTGCAACTGAAGCCAAACAATGTGCTGAGGTAACATACAGTGCTGTTCAGCGCTTTCGATCTGATGCTGCATTTTCCTCATTTTTTGGAGAAATCCGTGCAACAAGCTCAGGAGTTAACACTAACGGATATCGTATTCCGAGAGCGCGAAGACCTCCATAAAAACTGCAACCTGGCCCAAGGTCATCTACATTCAGTTACCCGAAAGATTATTATCGTGTGATATAGCCTGCTCCGACGTTGCCGACAACATCAACGGTGAAATACAAAAGAGATTCAACCAGGAAAATTTTTATCTTTATGCAAAATGCGAGTAATTGCTGATTTCGACTGCAAGCATGCGTGATTTCAGAAACCTTGGAAGCCGTGAAAATGCATTTTGGTGACGATTTGGATGCTTCAACGTTGTTTGTTCAGTTGGCTGTTTTGAGTGCTGCAGCATCAGGTGTCAGTGTGAAAATGAAACACGTAGTTTCTAGCACTCTTGCATTTACTTCGAATTGCAACATTTTTTATGAAGTTAGGAAACTTCTGCAACGTATGTACGTGCTACCAGTTACAAGTGCTTCTGCGGGTACACGACTTTTCGGTCTGGCCGATTCGGTCTGGTCGTTTCGGTCTGAGCCGTTTCGGTCACGGGACTTTTCGGTCTTGGTCGTTCCGGTCTCGAGACATTTCGGTCTGGCTATAAAATCTTGCAGAAATCTTCTATGTTAACTTTTTAATGCAAACGTATTTAAATCAACGAAAGGTTTTATTTAAAAAAATTAAAGACATGATCCAAGATCCAACAGTTAATCACCATGAACATACTGTATATGACTTTCCTTATCATCAGCAAGCAAATTAAATCATTATCGACATTTTCAATTAAATACAAATACTTCAATCTCATAATTACAATTCAGATTTTTCGCAATCATGACTCCTCAAAAGGGAGTTGGTATAACACCAGCTAGCGTGACATTTCGCCTGCCTATATAATCATTTAAATAAAAAAAATGCAATCAGTTCCTTATGTACAGAAATGTCGTGACCGAAATGTCCCCAGACCGAAACGGCCACACCAAATCGGCCAGACCGAAAAGTCCTGTTCCGGCTTCTGCAGAGCGTTCTATTTCATCTTCGTCATATGAGAAAGCTACCTGTGAACGACCATGAGTGTGCACATGCACAGATTGAATCACCTAATGATTTTGTCTGTGTATACCGCAGAAATTGTACAGAAAGTTTGAATGTGCAATACTATAGATAGCTTCAGTGTTTGTTTCAAGAAATCAGAAACGCCAAATTGTTTTTGGAAAAATGTGACGTGTGTCTGATTATGTTTTTTTTGTCTTCTGATTGCACGAATCTGTATCTTTGCAATAATGTTCAGTAAAGAAATTATGGTTGAATTTCGTGTTATGCCAAACACGGATCAATCGCTTGTTTCTAGTAATTCTTCGCCTCTCTGTGGCCATACCAATCATTTTTGCCTTCCGCCGCCGTTGGATTATCACGTCACACACAGGCATAGCATATCACCCCGCCACACCACGGCTTCAATCTGCTGATCAATGTTGAGTGTGCGTGCGTAGAGCATTATCCCTGAATGTATTGTTCTGGGTATAACGTCTGGGGGGCAATGGCATTGCCGTCCAAATAGAAGAACTGTTTATGAACCAGTCTCAGAAATCTCTGCGTCAGTCCAAAATTCCAGATTTCTTCGCAGCCAAGTAATCTAAACTTATGAACTTAATATTGTTCATTACTGCCTGGATATGGCGGTCACCAGTCTGACATACCATTGGAAATTCATCAAAAAATTCGTTTTGCTTCAGCAAAAATTTGCTGCTGAGTCGTAACGGTGTTCAATCTAAGTGATTTTCACCAATATCGCAGTTCTTAGATGACGCCAGGATAGAAACAACCATATTTGGTTAATCCGGATCTTCGCCTAAACCGGATAAAATCGCAGGTCAAATCGAATCCGGATTAACCGAGGTTTACTGTACTTAGCTTCGGGTGTTCTTGAACAACCTGCAGTCATGCGTGAGCAGACAAGCAAATATCGTTCGGCCGTGTTAAGAAATATATCCGCTGCCTGAGAAAACGATACAAACAAAGGCAGTAGTTGTTTTGGCATTAATCGCTAACGAATGCCCTAAAACCAAATTTTTTAATTTTTTTCTTCATTTCCAGGTGTTCATTGAACACCCTGAATATACCCGCCACTGTAAGTCACAAAGGCAGTAAAAGCTTCGTCTCGGACCGATGTGTTCGATCTGACTTTCGTGCTGTAGCTTTGCCGACTCATTCTCCATGAGTCAATCCATCATCCATGCCTTTGTCAGAATGGTCATCCTAGTACATAGGCGTAGCCAAGGAAGGGCCAAAGGGACCATGCCCCCCTCAAATATTTAGAAAATATAGTCATTTTGTGCTTCGAGAGCCTTTTTTCTAAGCAAAAAAGTGTCATTCGCCTAAAATCAAACATTTTGACTCCCCCAAAATTTTTTGCCCCCTCCCAAATTTTTGGGCTGGTTACGCCACTGTTCTAGTACCCTAGCACATCCTAGTACCCTAAAATGCTTCGCAACTGGTATGTAAACCACCAGAGATATCTAGCAGTTCTAGATATCCCTGATGCAAACCATTGTAGAAAACGTGTTTTTGAAAAAATTCCATTAGCAAGCAAACATTGTGGCGCTTGCCTTGGTTAGCGATGATAGACTCGACGCTTTTCTGATCAAAGTATGCGTTTGCAGAGTTTTGCAGGTCCGTTTCCCTATGGCAGGACGATATGCTTGCCTAACGGCAGCCATTGTCTTCTAAACTGAATCTTGTCTCGTCACGCTTGGCTTCATTCTTGCAGTCAGAAGGGGATCCATGAGTTTGGGGCAGTCAGGCACACAGGCCATTACTTGCTAAAATACCTTAGATTCTCTGGTGGCAGTGTTCCTTCTAAGAAAATTTTACACCGAGCAAGTGTTTGTTTTAGCGAGCGTACAATTGCGCAACCATGTAGACACACAACCATTGGAGCGGTAAAAGGGCTATGCGATGTATATACGATATTTAAGCATGCTACGCGCTCGTATTTAAACATTTTTTGGCAATGCCTTGCACAGTGTCTCAAACACGCGGGCTGAAGTTGGCCCGCGAGGGCCTTTTGTGCGTTCCTCGACGCTTTTAGGTAATTTGCAAATATTTAACATTTACGTTTCCAAGTGCCTTGAAACAGATGCCACGAATAATAATTAAGCCAACGCTGAATGATACCCAGTGCGGTTTTCGTCCCGACCGTAGCATTACAGACCAAATTTCACTCTCCGGCAAATTTTTGATAAATCTTGGGAGGATGCCAAAGACGTCTGCATGTGCTTTGTCGATCTCGAGAAGCGTACTCCAGCCATTCACGCCAGGGCTTCCCAAACTTTTTCGCTCGCGACCCCTTTTAATCTCCTAAAATTTTCCGCGACCCTTCATTTGTGATATTTATTGAAAAAGTTTATTT
>JGI24159J19872_10009147_pt1 | contig 12987 bp, 7 predicted proteins | sample Ectturendosymbi4_FD_19872 | JGI IMG/M metagenome (IMG submission 19872)
TTTGTAAGAGCAGAGTAGCAGTACCGTGCTGACAGATACTAACTTATGCGATCATTTTAACTAGTAATGTGCCCTTGTAAATCGTAAGCTGCTGGTTCTGATAATCATGCTTGTCAGCAAGTTCATAGATGAGATAGAGTCCACTANCCAGGCTCTGTTAGAGTCCAGGCTCTGATAGAGTCCAGACTCTGNTGGAAGCGGAAGCGGAAGCGATAGATGTGGAAGCGGTTGACAAAATAGCCGCTTCCACATCCCTGTTTTTCCATGCACTAGTTCGCTCCACCTCCGTGCGTAGCACAAAATTGTCAGCAATGTTTATCTTTACAAGGGGAAGAATCAAACATGGAAGTAGCTTTTGACGGTTTGATGTTTCATTTAATTTGAATGATTGACTATCTCTAGCAGCAAGGCCGTAGTGCAGCTTGAGGCAAGCTTCTGAAAAAAGTAACCATGTCGTAGATGCAGTTTTTTGCGTTCATTTGTTTAGTAACTTAAAGGTTTGACAGAATAGCCATACATTCAAACTAGATGGTGATATCTTCAGAGAGATCGGTGGCACGTAGGAATCTATAAACGACTGGCCTGAGCACGCTACGACCAGAACCGTCGCGTGAAAATCTTCAGTACGGGGCTTTACGTTTGTGCAAGGGGCCTTGGCATTATAAAAATTGGCAAAAACTCCACTTATTTTGAGTGTTTCATATTACAATTTGGGGGCTTGGAGCTTTGTTTGGGGGGCTAAGCCCACCAAAGACCCCTGGTAGCGACGGGACTGGATACGACAGGAACCAACTGGCCCTCTTTTCAGTTACTGCTACTTATACAAGCAGCAGCTAGTAACGTATAGTGTTTTAACAAACAGTTTTTTTCCTTCAACTTGTTCAGAAAACGTTAACGATAGGCTAGACCTGATCTCACAGGAAAACGCTTGATATCATCGAGAAAATAACCCAGTGCACCGTGTTTGAGTAACTTCTTGTTTTGAGATAAAAATTTAGAGCAGTTTTCATGAAACATGCTACGTCTTAGTAATGTGCGCGAAGAGGCTTGTATGTATAAAACTTAGAACCCGAGGGTTCACTTATGTGTAAACGATATTTCAGTTTTTTAGCCACGACATCAACGTTGCTTATATGAGTCTGCTGATCTCAAATATTATTTGTCTACAGATAGTTTGTGAAAGAAAACTGTTTTTCATAATCGTATGACTTGTTGAAAGGTTTCTTCAGCAACAGCAATTAAGCATGTCCCGGATGTTATCTTAAGGCCAGGGCAATCTTGTGTGATCGAATGCATTCCTATGCACACAACAAACATGACTAAACTTGGAATTTCAACGCTGCCTCATTTCTATAGCGGACATCGCCAGACTCTGTGGCTCATATTAGTTGGGCTCTTGACGCTGAATACGAAAGCAGCTGCACAACAGACCAATACCCTAGTTGGAAGCACCGCTATAAAGTCGTCACTCCAGCTGTTCACGAACCCATCTTACACGAGAGAATACCACCCATCGGCGGTCCTAAGCACTGGTGATTTTGTTTACGCACAGGTACGTTGACTTGAAAAAACTTGTTGGTTATGTGGCACAATAATGAACCATTAGTGTAAGATGTCGTTGTGACTGAAATAAAAAGATCCTGAATTGAGGTAATTGTCATCAAGAGAATCATCAGCAAACAGCATCTTTCGAACAGTGTTGGGATTGTCAAAAAGCTTTCGAAAACAACAGAAAAAACTTCAAAACTCTGTAAAGCTCTAACACAACCTATTTTGAGCCACGGCATGCTTTGACCATTACTCTCGTGATATATTGAAGGTTCAAATAGGTGATGGTAGATAATTACTTCCATGATGAAGTTATTGCGCAACAGCTGGCGATCTTCCGCGAAACTCTAGGGTTCGGCGCCACCAAAATACTGCAGCGCCCTATATATGCTGAGAAACACTGATCTCGGTAAGGCCAAGACGTTCTGTTTTTCAAAAGAAGTTTGAAAATAAAATGCACAATCTCAACAGGCACGAGATAGGATCCTAACTTAGGAGTGCGATCAAAAAATGATTCGATCCAGTTGGACTTCGCAGTCGGAGTCNGATAAAAAAATTCGACTGCGACAGCGACTCTGTTTTTAGGAATCCGACTTCAACTCCGAATCCACCCAAAAAACTTCGACTCCTTGCGACGCCGACTCCGCAACCCTGGTTTTAACGACACCTTTGGTACAGAATTTCGCAGTGCGATGCCGAAGTGAACAAATCGACACATACATTGGTGTATCGCATGCCAAGTTGAACACTGCCTTGAACTAAATATAGATTGCCATTCATTCCGTTCTTCAACCCACAGTGGTGATGCTTTTAGTAGAACAGCAGCTTTGGTTTTCCACACCGGCCGAAAGGCTGCAGGATATGGAGGCGTAGAAAAGGAAAGTTTGCANTTAAGTTTTGGTTAAGCGTCCTGTATATCGCCTATATTCTGAAAAATGGCCACTTTCAAAGGAAGGTAAAATCCCTTCAGTTGCTCTCATGAACTTCATGCGTTACCGGCGTCCACGATAGTTTTTTAGCGTTTTGCTCTCAAACTAGAGCCGAGACACAGAACGTCGGACGTCATACAATTGCGATACGCTCGGCAGGAGAATAATATCGCAAAAGACGTTTCATGCTTCACGCCGAAGTGGCAGTGAAACAACGATTTTTCGCACTGACCCAGGCCACGCGAAACGAACCCTCCTGCGAAGAATCGTTCGGTCAGAGATACGTCTTAAATCAGTGGTTCTCAAATTTTTCTGCACGTTGACCCCCAATTAAAGTTTGTATACAATTTTCTGTAGACCCCGTGGCCTAGACCAACAGTCACTAATGCAAGGAAAGCATGTGTCAAAATAAATTTGAGTGCAGTACTTTCAACTGCGACACATGGACTACAATATTGTTTGTGACGTAACAAAAAGAACAGTTTTCATAATGTCATCACAGTGGATGATTTGATAAAAAAACTGTTCGAATCGAATGTGCTTTCAAACTACTGTAGCTGAGATTTGATCAGCGATCTTAATTTTGTTTGATTTGTTGAAAATGCCGCTTGCATTCCTTGCGCGATTGACAATAATTTTGAATTGGAGGCTTCATTGCTCCAGTAGACCCCAGCAGTTATTCATTGAGCCCCTGGCCATTCAGTGACCCCCTTTCGACTCCGTGACTATTTATCGACCCCTTGGATGGTCCAATTGACCCCTGGGGGTCGATATCGACCACTTTCAGAACCACTGTCTTAAATAGACGGCGCGGGGATCGCTGCCAAGTCACTGATTCGCATCCTTTAAAATAAATATAACTAAAAGGTTTGGTAAGCGTAGGTCTGGGAAACGTAATCAAGATGCACTGTTGCGTTGTCTATTTAAAGACCAATAGCGCGTAATGCACAGATTGAATCATGTTGTACCTTTCCAAAACAACCGCTTTCATTCATCACCAGCAAAATCAAAGAGCAAATTCACTTAATCAGTTTATTTACTTTTGGTAGCTACAAACGCATTTGATTTTGAAAGGTCCATCATGACTTGATTCTAATCTTCACTTTTGCGTTGCTGTTTATAATGCGAAAAATCAATAACGCAACAATCAGTGACTCAATTGAAAGCATACTGGACGCTTCAAAATACAATTATTTAAATCAGTGGTTGTTGCGTTATTGTTTCTTATACAACTTATCAAAACTTTCAAGTTTCACTCAATTTCACGAATGCGAATTTGCAGAAAGTTCAAGTTTCACCCTGACGTGACTTTGTCTTACGATTTACCCTGACGTCACTTTAACTTACGTTTTACCTTTACGTCAGGTTCTGAAAAAACTCTGTTTTAAATGAAAAACATGTGGAAAGGAGATTCAACAAAAAAGGCCTATGGCAACTTATTAACACAAGACGCTTTCGCAAAAAATAGAGGTGTGAAAAAGGATTGTGGAACGTTTAAAATATAAAGTTTCGTGGTGCGTCTTAGACAAGGCCCAAGCGTATGTTCTGACAAAGATTCGGGAATGCAACTGGTGCGGAAGACAGCGTGCCATGTGAGGCGTGCACTGGGTGAATACAGGCCGATAGTAGTCAATGCTCACAAAAAACTTCTCATGTGATGCTCACAAAAAGCTTTATGCGATTATTATGAAGCTTTATCAAAGCTGAAGCTTTCCATAATATTCACACTTTAACTTGAACTTTTCGCCGTGTATAAGAGGTATCGGCGAAAAGTTAAATAAAAGTTTTTAATTGCAACAGAAAATAACAAAAACAATCTTGCTAAGTCAGGTGGTCTGTGCCTTTTTCCTACTTTGAAAAGTTTTGCATAGGTGCACGCTGGCCTGCTTCCCACTTGTTTGCGCATTCCACGATGTTCATTTTTAATGTATTTTGAGACACATGGAATTTTCTGGATAAATCCAGATTTTATTTTCATTTTGTTTCTAGATATCTACGGACTTGGATCCTGATGGACAAATAAAGGTTGTTTTGAATCAATGCTGGGCAATNCCCTCTATCTCAGGGAATGCCGCCACCAAGATTTTCCTCATCAAATCGCCAGGGTGAGTGTTTTCCTCCGTTGGATTGGTCTTTACTTTGGTCCTTNTAGTGAAAATCTGCCTGTTTCCGCCGCGTTAGAGCCAACGATATGAACTCGTAGTCCAAACACGTTTTTGAGCGGTACAGAAGGAATCTGGACCGCTCAAGCGCAACTAATCTATGCGCTGGGATTGCATGACTCCAAAACAGAGCGCTTTGACGATGGCCAGGAATATTATAGTTGTGGAGTAAAACGTTTATCGAGCAGATCAGAGAGAATTGGTACTGAGAAAATCAACATAAACACATGACAACAGCGCTTTACGTTGATACGGACTTCGGAGAATTGCAGTGCTACTTGATTCAAAGAAAACGTACCGTAGAAGTTTCAAAAAAGTTGCTACAAATTTTTACCAACTCATATTTGCAATAACTTTCAAAACAACAAATTGGTGTAACGCGCTCTACAGGCATTGAAACAAACTAGAGCTCTTGCCCAGGGCCTCTGAGAGAAATTTTACCAGGGGATACGAAGACCAATACAGGGCCCCCTAGCTTTTGGGGCCCTCATCGAAACTTGTATAGTTTGTTCGTATGGCAATCAGAGTATAGATAAACAGCTACTATACTAAGATTTAGAAATAGGTTTGTTGTTATACTGGCAACTGGCTTACACTAGTAGTTTGGAATTGATCACAGAAAAACTTAGCATGCGCATTTTCATGCTCCCGGGCCCCAATACCTACCGGTCCCGGGTACGATGTGCCTCTTGTACCCCCTTCTTGTAGCCCCTGCTCGTGCCAGACCCAAACCAACGGGGAACCGGGCAATTGCCCCAAAAACATTGTGAAAATGTCAAAACAATTTTAGTTGTTAGGCACAAGTTACAATCATTTTGCCCCTCACCACCACCCCCGAAAATTTCAGCTGGTTGCGGCCCGGGGTCACGCACTGTTCTTTCGTTTAAACGTCACAAAGCATGAAGGCTCGCAATGTGCTCACGCTGGAGATATTGCAGGCCAAGTGTGAGTGACCGCTAGTTGCTAGCGCAACCAATTCCTTGTTTTGTTAATCACTTGCTCACCGCACTTTTATTTTCTAAAATGTCATGTAATGTGTTTGGATAATGAGTGAAGATGGGCACGTTTCTGGTGAATGAATAAAAATTTTCTTCGGATGAAACAAATCAAGGTGACAGCCTCAAAAATGGGCGTCGGAAGGATTTTTTCCAGGGGGGAGCCAGTAGGAGATTTTCCAAAAAAATTTTCCAGGGGGGACCAAAAGTGGTGAAATTTGTTTTTTACCCCTCGAAACTGAAAAAAGAACCTTTTTTAGCCAATAATTTCAAAATCAAGGGGGCCAAGGTCCTCCCCTGCCCCCCCCCTTCCAACGCCCATGTCCTCAAAGTTTCTATTGATCACTGTCAGAATAAAACTTGTCCACCTGTGGAAGAGCAGCAACGAACATCTGATGCAACTGGTAGCGACAATGTTTCCACGAATGCCATAGGCATGCTAGTGATCGAGTAATGGCATTGAGACTTTGTCTGCGCTAGGGCGACCAAATAACTTTATTGCTAAATAGTTGGACTCCTTCATCTTCGTATGCTTTTTTCCGGTACTGCAGCCCTGGGCGCCAAAAGGATTTTTTCTGGGGAGCAACAGTGGTGAAATGTCATTATACTCACTCGAAACAAAGAGAACAACCTTTTTTGCTAAAATTTCATAGGAAATATCAAATTTCAAAATCCAAGGGTGTCTTGCCTCCCTGCACCCACCTTTCGACGCCCATCAGTGCGTATAGGTTTCCAGAAGCGACCTTTTGAAATGCCATGGTTTTGAGAAACTGAAATAGTTAGCCTACTGCAAAATCCATGAAGTGGCATTTTTCAAATGGTACGATGCGTTTGCACCTGATTTTGGCAGTAGCAGCACCTCGGCCTGTTGGGAAAATCTGCACAAAAATTGAAAAAAAGCGAAACAAGATTATAATTCTCAAAACTCTCATCTAGCACGCCAATACCACCTGCTTTGCGCCGAGATGTTTGATGCATTTCTTAGACTCCGCATAAATAAAGGAAACGTGAACGTGAGAAAAATGCTTTCCGAACGCAGGAAAAGTCATAGACCAAAACAAAGTTCGACTGTGATGCATAAACGGGGTTGTACTGCAAGTTGTCGAATTTTGCGGTCGTCAGCAGCTACCTCTACGTGGTCATGGAGATTGCGGTCGCTTTCGCACTTATGATGAACCTGTTCCCAATGGCCGGGTTTTTTAGAGTTGCATTTAAGACTGCGCTTAGGTGCTGCTGATGAACTACAACTGATTCGTTTTATAATGCTTCACAAGCCTGTAGCCACGGGGTCATTCGGGGCCAATTCACCCCCAACTACGTATTTGTGCCCTCCAAATTTTGTTGTGCCCAAAAATTTTTTTTATTAAAACATACGATAATAACAAAAATCTTGCCCCACTAAAAAACGTATTTTTCTCTCCTATCCTGGCTACGGGCCTGATGCTTCGCACAATAGCTGGGACATGCGAAACAAGATAATCAGCTTGTTTGCCAAGCAAAGTCAAACTAAAATTGTAAAAGATGTGGCGAACGTGAAGTATTTCTCTGTATTAGCGGACGAGGCATGTGACAGTGGCCAGGTGGAGCAGTTCAACTGCCACAACAATGTGTTTTTATTATCGCGGTTTGCCCGGCGTGCAACTATTCTGCGAAAGCTCGTCCAAACAAAAAAAAAACGACATCTGGCCGAAAAGTCAACTTAAACATTTGTGCGAAACTCGCTGGGTGGAAAGACGCGATTCTGTTATCAGGTTTTCTTTTTCTAAAGTTAGCGCCCCAACCCATTAGCAAAATCCTGGCTACATCACTGCATGACATCGCTTCGCTGTTAAACATGTATTGTANTGGNTGTAACTCAAAAAAGAAAGACATGCTGTAATCATTTTCTTCNCAACCTCCCATNTGTGGTCAGAAGTACAAACAGAGACGCTTCACAATCGGTTGCACGCACTGGTGCATTTTTGTCAGGACATTTGTAGCGGAATGCAGAAAGCAGCAACAAAAGCATCCGTGAAGCCCAAGTGCATTCGTACCTCTTTTGCAGTCTTAAAAAAATTAGAAAAATGAAAAGTACGTTTCAACTTACGTTAGCAAACACGCAACTTGTTATTTGCAAGAAACTAAAACGAAGATATAACATAGCCCAAAAAAGACTCTTGTGGGAAAAATGTCCACAGATAGAGTAATCAGAACAAGTTATATATTGAAAAACGGTTTAACTTATATTTGCTGACAGCATTCAACCAGCAGTAAGCTTTTTCGATTCTGTCGGAGATACAGGCAATAGCATGCAAAGAGTGTAGAAAAAAAAATATTGCTGAAGCGATATTTTTGCTAAACAGTGATCAACATGTAATTCAGCTCTTCAAAACGCCATGTTTGCATGTTTAATGTCCAGCCCTTTACATTCAAATTATTGAACAAACCTATATGCTGGTCATGTCCGTCTAAGACCAAACTTGACTCATTCGTAAATGCAATGTGCCACTTTTGCGCCCCGTAAAACAGTTTGTACCCTTAAAGCAGTTGTACCCCTTAAATCAGTTTTTCTTTATTCTACCGCAATGAGCCTTCCACAAAACACCGTGGTGTTCGTCATCTCAAAAAACAGAAATTGGCATCGCACTTAAATTCTTTGACCGTGAAACGGCGAGACACATCATGATTAAGCTCTGGTCAAACAAGGCGCGTTAAAAGAAAGGCCACCCTCGAACTAAGGTCTGTGACGAAATGAAAAAAAAGGTCTGTGACGCAAAGCCAGCTCACCGTTCAACATGTCACGCCTGCTTTCCTTTCACAAGCCGGGTTGGTCATGGAATTAACTATTCCCTGTTCAGGCTTGAAATAGAAGCAAACGAAATGCACGTCACTTTCTAATTTTTCTAGTGTTTAAAGAAGGCGTACAAAAACACTCTGCCACTTAAAAGTTGAAAAAAATTGATGTACCTTGCGAAGAATTATATATCTACGAAAAGCTTGCTATTCTGACAGCAACTTAGACACCCAAAGAAAAAATTGTGGCGAAGCATGGGAAGGTTTAGGGTAAGCGTATATGCCTTGAGACGTTTTGGGATAAGCGTGTACGTCTTTTAACGCAAAAATGTTGTCGAGGCTTTTTGGAAGCTTTCTGGACAAATCCTTGGCCAGAAGATCGAAATAGAGAAAATAAAAAAATACTGGCAAATAAACACAAATGTAGAAAGAGAGTAACTATTCACGTCAATCCTTGTTTGAATCTAAACATTTTGACTGACTTTTTATAGCTTTATGCAAGCTTGCCTATTTTCGAGTTTTTCGGTTGTCAAGCCTACAGAGGTGTAGTCTGCATGATTGCATGTTTGGATATATTGGCGTAGCTACGAATTTTGGAGTCATCCACTGCTTTCCGAATCCAAATTCCAGGTAAACAAGAAGCATCACGCCTATAGTTTCTGATTTCTCATTTTTTTAGCGAAACCATAATACAAACACAGTTATTCATTGCACTGACTTGAGATTTATCTCTGTTTCACATAGTTTTTAAGTCAAGGTGCAATCCAAAGTTTTTGGCGTTTGGAAGGATGGAAAGGCAACTGCTTTTTTTCTTGTAGGTGTCCTGGTTCCCGTATTCAAACGTCAGTGGTTACGAGCGGAGAAACAACTTTCGCAAGGTTCCGTTTCAGAGTGTTTCTATTCTCACATTCAAGCACGGTCACACTTCACTGCAGCCTGAACCTTTGCGTCGGAGACTGTGTGCCTGTAAGTCGGGTGAAAGAAATAGATGCGTTCGAGTTCGTTGACATGGGCCCCAAAAGATATAGTTGTATTCGTAAAAAAGGCATTTTTCCACGATGGCAATAAAGGTCATGAAGTTTTTCTCTGGATTTACTTTATTTCTAGAACATGTTATCTGAGCTCCGTGTGTTGCTGATAGACTGCGTCGCCGAGAAGTTCGAAACTATGCGTACAACACGTTCAGCCATCAAAGGTTTTAAAGTAGCGATAGAGATCACCCACCGAGATTGCTCTTTTGCTACATGTTCACCCTACTACTATATATGAGAGGTCTTAAACGTGTCTTCTGTTTATGGTGATGTTATGTATGTCTCAGTGGTAATGTGACGTCATCCGTCACACCTGCCAGTTCATCCTATAATATCAATCTAATGATTCGGAAATATTCTGCAAGGTCAATTTCCTCGATACCCTGATATCTAAATCATTGTGGAAAAGTTATTCACAACATTGGTTTGTTTTTCAACATCCCAAAATGTGACAAACTTGAAAATAGGCACACTTGCGGTAAACATGATCTGCTTTGGTATCATATGTTTGTCCTTTATGCTTTCAAATAGTAGAATTTGAACAGTAATGGTGATAAATGCTTATTCCATCGAAACCGAGAACTACACTTCATCCAAGAAAACGACTGCGCAAATTCCTCGTAATTTCGCAACACGAACTAAAAGTTTTTTGGTGCGCAGCTCTTTGCTGTACACAAGTGAAAAAACGGTCACCACAATCTCTATAACAGACAAGGAGTTAAAGTTATCAAGGATGTCGTCAAGGTTGTTTTTGGTTCATAAAAATTTTCCTAGTTTGCATATCAATGTGAGAAAAGTAAAGGCAACTCTTTGATGCCTTGGTCTGCGCGAGTCATGGATTACAAAGCAAAAAAGTTAATCGAATGCAGGGAGCTCAGATCTAATTCTTGCAAGGGGCCAGCCTATCTTGGAAAAGGCCCAAAAAAGAGCCAAAGGGCCAAACGAAAATTTTGGGTCCAGCAAGTGTTATTTGGAACTAAATTTCTGAAATTTGACCCCAAAAGGGCCAACCTGGCAACCCTGATCCCATGAAAACAACAGCATTGAAATAGAATGAAGTAATACCTTCAATCCCAATTTTTTCAAAATGACCGAAACAGGTTTAGTTTATATCGTCGATTGGAAAGTGCGAAATGTCTAAACACCTAAAATTTACATGTACTCCAATCATGTTGTACACAACCTGTTATTGGCATCGTGGAGCATTTGGCTTCAACACGAAAATACCGCAAAAGTAGCTGGATATATTTTTGGAACAAGATCTCCGTTCTGGGGTCGTACAAGCCTTCACTGATAATAATAAACGTCGTTCGTGCCGACAGAATTGCTCGTCGAGGCGCAAACGTGAGCTTCCTTCTGCCTTTGAAGCTGGCAGCACCATCTTTCGCATGTTCGCAGAGGCGCCGCCACCGCCTGTTCACCACCTGCAAACCCCGTCGAACAACGCCTCCGTTTCAACGCGCACGATCTTAAACACCACTAGTGGCGCTAGAGGTGAAAAAAGTAAGTGACGTTGCTGCTCGAAAATCAGCCATTCAACTTGATTGACCGCAACTGTTTTCACCGAAAGAAACTCCTTTAAAATTCGATGACGTTTTTCACGTCACAAGCCATAAGATGAAAAAGAAAATAAAAAACCAAACGACGTAGTTTATTTCCAGCTGTGGCTAGAAATAAAGCATTCTGAAGCCATTTGTGTTTAGCTGGTTATTTTCCATCAAACCTTGATGACGACAGCTACAAGATGCTGACGTTTTGGTATCTTTTGAACGTCTCAACGCTTTTTCAGTGACATTGCAGTTTGTAGAATCATGAGATTTACTCTAGTGCGAATGTTTCAAACTGCGCGATGCTTAGAGTAAGCTTTCCTAATGATGTATGCTTTGCAGATAATCAAAAGAAATCCAAAACGCTCTACATCGTCATTGCTGCGCTGGCTGGATGGCTATTGTCCTGTATTATCGTAGCAGCAGTCGTGCTCTCTCAACGGATGCGAAGAAAGAGAAAAGAGGATATGAAACGCAGCGACAAACAAACTTTGTACGCTGTTATCACGTAATACTGTTAAATGCAATTCAGTATCTTGTGTTGCGCGCACAACGTTGTAGGCAGATAATGCTTTTTGTGTCGTTATAGATGAAACTTGGATTGTGACGCTAACTTTCATGTTCTTGTTTTGTATCGCCTCGAGCTCGGAAAAACCTAGCTGAGCTCCAACCCAGGAGCTGTTTGAATCAAGTTCTGATTCAGTGAAGTCCCGCAATAACTCACAAAATCAAGCTGGGTCTGTGTATGTTGTCCTTTTAGTCACTATGGCGCACTTCTCATAATGACTTGAAATCATAATCACTAAAAATTTGCAATGCCTTTGTTCGGATGGAGAAGAGAACCCAAGCAAAGTTCTGTACACATCATGGTAGACTAACAAAAATTTTTGTTGCTGTTATTGGAAACGAACGGGTTTTTTACACTGAACCGCATTTACAGGATAAAGTATTTTGAACCTTATTTTCTGTTATTTAGCAGAAACATGCGGCTGGTTAGAAGTGTTATGGCTCAGCTGGAAAGTCCTTCCCCATCCTAGACTGGGCGCTTCTTTTAAAATCTTAACTCTGCATTTTGACAACCAACAAAGCAAATTTAAAGTTCTGGGTAGATAGAAGCAACGTGAAAAATCCCTTGAATGTGATATTTGATTTTCTAATTGAGGCCTAAACAACCCAGTTTGCTTGCTTCAAAATTGAACTCCAACCAACGAAAGCCATGAACATCTGGTACCATGCAAGGAAGAGGAATTCTTTTCTCAAATACATACCTCCAAGCTTATTTATAAAAAAACAGGTACATTGTTTTTTTCCACAGACCAGGAAGGTGGAACAATTAGTGTATGTAGCACAATACCAAGCAGCTGTTAGTCGTACTATCGTTTAGTTCCTCGCAACGGCATGCTTGACGAGGCTATAGTCAACTTTCCAACCCATTCTTTGCAAGACAAACAGCTTGAAATATATCTCATTAACGAACACTTTCCACTGGAGCAACTTACCAAATCGAAAATCATCAGTTAGGAAAAGTTTCCCCTTGTTTGTTGATTTCAAGCTAGTGACAGGTGAAACGGTACACATTTTGAAAAATCAACAGCATCCATCATTTTTCTCGCAACTGTCAAAACTGTGCTCAATCCTGTCCAATCTTTGCTTCTAACAATAACGAGACGTGCTTATTTTCTTAAAGCTAACTGAACGTTTTTTTCGTCAAAACGTGAGCAGCAACTCACATTTCTACATTCTACCTGACGTACATGTGTCAACAGCAAGGCAGTTGCAAGTAAAAATAAAAATATCAGTTCAGTAAGTTTCCTTGTCTTTTCAAGACGTTGATGCTTGATGCAACGGATCTGCGCAGAACGCTCCCGTCCACTGGTTTTTGTTTTTGAAACGCACCATTTTATTCAAACGACAAACGTTTATCCTAATTGGGGAACTATAGGTATGGGAAAAAAGAAAGCCTCTTGCAGCAACATCGCAGCCAGCACAGAGTGTATGAAGTT
>JGI24159J19872_10009148_pt1 | contig 12987 bp, 8 predicted proteins | sample Ectturendosymbi4_FD_19872 | JGI IMG/M metagenome (IMG submission 19872)
CTAATCTGCTGAGCTTCGTCGCAAAGAAGCCACACTGTCTCCAGTAGGCCCTGCCATGGAGCCTGGACACCTGCTCCACTCAGCGCTCAGCTGTCCATCGAGTCGACACCCATCTGTACCTGCAGCACAACAACTCATCATTTTATCGCACAACAATATCGTGCGTGCGGCGCATTGGGCGGATCACCGATGGAATGCGGAGTTGTTGGACAACCCCACAAAACTCCACATTTTCATCCCCGACACCGGCACCCAGGCCCGTAACCAGCTTGGGACACCAGGAGGGGCGAAGAGTTTTCCGAGAGTGGCCAAAATTTTTTGAAATATGTCCAATATTTTTAAAGTATGCCCAACACATTTTTCCAGGGGTGGCGACAAATTTTCTAGGGGGGCTTCGCCCCCCTACGCCACTCCTGGTTACGGGCCTGCCGGAACCCACGCTCCCGGTACGACCCTTCCAAGAACAGTCCGGCTTAACCGCCTCCGCACCGGTGTCGGTCGTTTCCGCTCCTGCTTACATAAATGGGTATGGTCTCCTCAGCGGCCTGTGAGCGTGGCGCAGAAGAACAAACCGTCGACCATGTTATCCTTCAATGTCCAATCGATCGATCCCCAATGGACCGCACGGGCTGACGGTTCTGTACGATGAGACGATTGAATGGCTGCTCAACACCTGCCCCGAGATCTAGTGCGGCCAAGCAGTGGACAGTAACAACTCGCTCAAAAGAAGTGAAAAATTGAAGTCCGACCCTGCCAATACTCCGCAAACTTTTAATTTCTGCAGTAACATGCATACATGTTGCTTGACAGCTTTGTTTGATGTGGTTCCAACCTGCATAACTTTTTTTCTGTTGAGAGCTCTTTGCATGCTTGAAATAACCAACTTCAAGTAGACAATCACAAAATTTATTTTTTTATTGTTGGTGTAACTACATTCGATCACTGCCTGCTGGGCAACTCAGTTTTAGCAATGTAATGGCAAGAAGTCAATTTGAAATACTATACTTTCAAACATGAATTGCAGTACATACCTTTTATCTAACCAACACTCACTTCGTACCTAACTTTGGTTGAACATTAGATAAAACTTTCTGTGTTTGCAGTGAGCATGTTGCAAGTAACTCCATAAATTCTTCCCAAAATGTAAAATTTAACTCCTTAAATTAAAAATTAGTTAACGTTCACGTAGAAAGCTGGTTCTTTCAGTAGCTGCGTTTGTTTAGACGCTCTTTCGGGCAGTCCTATCGAAATCTGCACAAGTTTTGTAGTTTTCGATGGGGAACAAAAATTTGCCCAAATTGAGCCATGGTTACCTGAGGTGTAACAAAATTCCTACATAAAGATCCCTCCTAAGGCAGAAGACTTGCTAACTTGTAAAAAAAAACCGCGCGCGTGTCTAAACCTGTCAGTTACTCCAGTATAAGCGAATAAACAAAATCTGCCCATTTTGGGCAAGGACAACAAAACTGTTTGTGTTTAGAGGTTACCTGAGCAGGGTTAAAAAAAAACGAAAAAATAAACTCTGCCCCAAAAATGTTTTTAAGACTCCACCTCCGCTGAAAACAGTTTTCTTGTTTGTGTTTCCGTCAAATTTCGTCCTTCATGTATTCACAACAAGTTTATTTGAAACCTTAATTGTGTTGTGTGATTGCTGGAAACGAATGGGTTTTTAACGGGCGGTGTAAACTAAACCTCTATTGCAAGGCCATGCTTGAAGCTCGTTTCGCTACAGGATTGGAAGTTCAGGCACTTTGCCATGAAAAGTTCACTATGTTTTGATTCGTTAGTTACGTCACATCTTGTGCCTTTAAAGTGGAAACCTTGTTTGATGCCTTGCACAATGCAAAGAATGCTCTTGATGAGGAGTTTACCACGCCTCCAGGGAAGCAGGCGGCCAACGACAAAGTTGCTGAATTAAAATTAACATAAGAGATCAGGCTACGCTATTGCAAAAGAAAAAAATTACTGACATTTCAGCAGTAGGTGTTGCAAACCAAGAACTGTCACATAAAATATACTCTTGTGATTAGTAAAATATCTGAGTTAAAAACATAATTTTGCTTTTACCTTAAATTATTTAGGCTACATGGTTTGTACTTTCTTAAGGGCTAATGCACAAGATTAGAAACCATGGCTGTTAACCAAGATGCAACAAGAACCATCTTACACACTATGACACTAGTACCATCACACAACGGTCTAAAATCAATTACCTCATTTTCGGTCTTATAATTTTTCTGAAGTGTTTCCTCCCGAGATGCATTCGTGGTCAACTCATCAGAAATGGTTGGAACCGGAGAGCAGAAGCACCCTGGAAATGTTTGGTAAATCTGTTTTCCGCAACCTTCGAGCAACAATTTTTTGAACACTTGCATTTTTGCGGTATACGCGCTGACACGCATGCATTACTGTACATAAGCCTGGTTGTAAGATAAGAGCTACAAAACTATGGCGAGTGTTAACTTCGGTCAGGATAGTTTGTCTGTTTAAAACTTAATTTGAACTGGGATACATTTCTATTTGCGTGATATGCTAGCAAAGACGATATTTAAATTAGGCCTACATGTATATCAAACAGTTCACTTCAAATAATCTGGAACTTCAAAAGTTATTGTTATTGCCAAAAAGAAAGGGTGCACCAGTTGCCTTTGAACTAGAGGTATGTGGGCGGAGTAAGGGTTCAGGGGCTCAGACTTCCTCTATTTTTCATGGGGATCTGAGATACAAGTGGCCTCCACTCCTTTACTGAATTTTGGGGTTTTTCGCCATGAAGTACATCATCTTCAAAGTTTTGCTGAGTGCCTGACCTTTTTAATTAGTCAAGCATATTTTCATGTCGACTTAGTTGTATCGCTATACCGTACAAGCGCCGCACAGTCTAACAGATGACCCGATAGAAGAAACCCAACATGCACCCATTCATTATTCTCATACATTTTATAGCTTTTCATTTGCTTCAGTATGTAGTGCAACTTTTGCTGCTGTTTACACATCTTGAATTAGCCGTATGGTAATATACTCAATTAGTGGTCTGGTTGCAGTGCATGAATGGCAAATATACATTCAAAGTTTAGAACAGCAGGTGTTTTGGGTTTACTGGAGAAGAACTGCTTTATACTGAAAATTGCTAGCTTTGCCGGAGCAAAGGCGTTTACATTGCTACATTTTTTCTGAAATAACATACAAATTGTATTGTATAAGAATTTGAAAACTTTACTTCATATCCCACGTTTGTATAACCTGAACGACAGCCTAGTCCCTGAACTTTTTCGTCATTATGAGCTAACTGCTAAGACTATCAGAGCTAAACAATGCCAACAGCACTTTGAGATATGATACAGCATACAATCAGAAATCAAGAATGTCTCTTGAAAGTTCTCACGACAGGGAGAAAATATCACGTAACCAAACGGGATTGTGCGTTAACAAGCGTTGATACCAGATGCAAAATTCCATCGCTTTTAGTGTTGCGTTATAAAATTGTTTGTATAAGTTTCAAATGTGCTCACTTTCCTAGGTAGAAATCCCTCTTTGGACGTCCACATCGTGGTGGCTATTCTGAATACCGACGTGCCCGCTTTACTGAGGTACCTCATAATAGAGAAGCATTGGAGTTCAGGGTTGCCAGATGAAAATTTCAATAAAAGCCAAATAGCGTTAAAAAGAAGCCATAAAAAGGCCAAACCGATTTTTTAAAGGCCAGAAAAAAGCCAAATTTTATTTGTGGTATTGCCCTTCCTTTGTCACAAAGAAACATCTAAATTTCAAGAATATAGTAAGAAATTTTCTTCGAAGTTTAAGATGAAGTCTTGCTTGCCATTGTACTGGAGCTCAGTACTGACGCTTTTCTGACTTTTCATGGTTTGTGTGATTGTACACTTTGGGTACAATAGTGCGACAGTTTGCGTGCTGATCTATCGGCAGCTTTCTGCACCCATACGAAAGTCATCTCCCATCCACTCCTGTACTTACGACCGGAATCATAAGAGCCCTTTCACTTCCTCAATTGTCGCATTTCTATCGTGAAGACACAGACCTGACTGCAAGCGTTGAGCCTGCTTAGTGCTTACAACACACTACACAGTGCACACAATTCCAGTGTATGCAAAAAAATCAATTTCGAAACTCGCATTCCTCAAATATTACTAACATCAGAACGCAGGCATCAGTCTAAGATTGCATTTATCACAAAAATTTTGCAGATGTTTTACCGAAAAAAATAGAATAGCAATATTTTGCTTCAGAGGAACCTATTTCAGCGTAAAAAGGCCAAAAAAGAGCCAAAAGGCCAAAGGAATTTTTAAGATCAACCAATTTCATATGAGGCCAAAAAAGACCAAACGGCCAAATAATTTTTTTAGGCCAACCAACTTGAAACGAGGCCAGATTTCTGAAATTTGGCCTAAAAAATACCAACCTGGAAACCCTGGTGGAGTTATTCATTTGGTACTGTACTGACAAAAAGTACTCATAATAGCGGGGTACCTACTTTACCGAGGCTGTTTTAAAACAAGGTTCTATATTGTATTTTCAGAGACGGCCGTTTCGCACCCACAGAGCTCTTAAAAACACTGCTTGTAAACTAGTTATAATAAGGACATTTTTGATATGCTTGCAACCTGCGTTATCTACGTTTCAAGTTGCAATAATTATGGAAAAGTAAAAGCGAAGGTATTTTTCCCAAAACGTAGAAACTTTCTACTTCTCACCCAAAATTTTCCTGACTATGTTCCCCCAGTAGCAACTGTGGTAGAGGCGTAAACCTTTCTTTCTGAACACTGAACGAGACCTGCCTTTGTGAAAAAGGAAATTATTTAAGCAGTATGCTGAAGAAGGTTTATCTGAAACACTGCAGTAACACCATATTGTTTAGCAGCGGGTCAAAAAATCTTTCACTGCACCAGCATGAGTTTTTGGTGTACGCATTACATCTCTTAAATTGAATTTTCAGTGTAGAATAAAAGAGTTAAAAGTTATAAACACTTAAGGTATTTGACAAATTAAATAAGCGGTTTTATCAAAGCCGATGCCAATGTTGTTTGCGAAAATTGTAATTTTTGTTGCAGATTTGTGCCATAGTGAAGCTCTATCAACTGCATTTTAAATTGCTCCGGCTTATAAGTTTGAATTTATTTTTATTGTTTGGATTACTGACAATTTCAAGTGCGATGGCGGGCGGAAGATAAATAGTTTTTGAAGATTAGTGAATGTTATTCATTTCAAATTTATAGAAAAGTCCTCCAGACAATGACTGTTGTCCTTGCTTTGTGAGACATTAATCTGACAAAGAGTAATCAAGGCAGCAGATTAAGTTTTGCAAGATACATGCCCACTACTCAGGGCCGGATTAATCATTGGGCAAACCGGGCAAACGCCCGGGGCCTCGCGCTTGGATATCAAAACACTCCTTTACTGGTTTTTCATAGTTTTAGGCAGTTCACCATGCGTCAAAATAGTAAAGCTTTTTGATTACTGCGTTTAGTATAGAGGTCAGGGAAACTGATAACTTTGGCATTTATCATTTTTGAGTGACTTAAAAGAATTGAACCAAACAGCACCAAGCTTTTGATGGCCCAAGAATAAGATCGAAATAAGTGCATCCATGGACGTCCGCAAATTTTTTTCTAAGGTGGCGGCAACGTCCAAATTTTGCTTATCCTTTACAGGTTGCTGACGATGCAATGCAGATGGACGTTCACAAAACGCTTTACCCTTTTTACCCCACTAGTCTGTGCTCGTTGAACCTCAATTCTCAATATTTTTTCTGAAATGTTTTCTACACTTCGGCTATCAGAAATTCTTTCCTTTTCATAAACTGCCTAATATCCATTTTTGAGCGCTTTCTACAAGTAAGTCATAGTTTAAGAATAATCAAGGGCCAGAACAACATGAGCGGTGAAAAGACATTCTTACAAAACTGTTTCAAGCAATGAGAAGTAAAACTAGGACTATTTGTTGACAAGACCATCGGACAACTTACTTAAGTTAGAACACCACGCAGGCTTAAAAAAATGAGCAGATGAATAGGGAAAACTCTCGGCAGCAAATATAACTTCACACTTAGTGCTCACTAAGAAGTCAGAACTAAGCCTTAACGATAAAGACGTGTTCCCGCAAGTCTGCAGAGACGTATTCTAGCAATAAGCTGCATGTACGTATTTTTAAGCTGTGTGAAAAGAAGCCTGCGTGAGAGTCGTTTCATCAAGCTGTTCACTCGGGCACGTTGATCACAGTCTCACACTAACAATGGATTTTTCAAACTTGTGGAAGCACTGCTATAGATTTACTCATGCTTCTTTTCACACAGTATGAAACTATACGTGGCTTACCTTTATCAGCAGTGTCACGTTTCGCTGCATTACCTGCCAAGATATCTGTGTTCAACAGTCACATGCAGGCTCCCACTCAGTGATTTCAAATAAATCCAGATTGCACAGTGAAATAAACCGGTATTCGTACAATAAAAACAGGTCGTCGCCAGCGTGGGGCCAATGGTGCCCTGCTCCCCCATTTCATGTTTGACTCCCCGGTTGCTGCATACATCCAATATTGTATGTATGCAGCAACCGGGACCAATGTTGCTGTTCTAATGTGCTTTGTTTTCTGTAGCATGATTTGATGTTTTGTTTATGGTTGTTCCCAAATAAACTGATACTGATACTGTATTTAAAAAATATTGCCCCCTTTGTGGTTTTTGGCCCCCCGCTGCGAAATCCTGGCGATGGGTCTGAATACAAACCCAGAAATTTACGTTACGAACAAAAACGTATGAGTGTGCTTATTTGATTTGAAACTATATCGAATACTGATTTAACTATAGTCCCTCTTCCAAATTTTCTTCTGCAACGCAAACATTAAACATTTGGAAGACCTTTTTGTTGCTCAAGACAAGACGTTTTTCACAACGCTGGTAACATAGTCCTTTGATGAAATCTTTCACTAATTGTAGAAATACATTTGTTATTAAACTAGGAAATTTTGTGCAATTTTGAACGGTAACAAAAATCCTACAAATATATATTCCCAATGCCTTCTTCCTCTAATTGAAGTTTATTTTTTAACTTGAATGCATGGGAAAACATCGAAATTTAAACAATCAGTCCTAACCCTTGCTTCATTGGTTTCTTCATGGTATTACAGACAATAAAATTATATATATATCTAACCCCGACAATGATCTTATATGAGGATATGAAATGAAAACAGTGATTACTATACAATGAAACCGATTGAACACGTTCTGCTTCATTCGACATGGGTTCTTTATCACCTGATGTGCGCATGCAAACACTTGTTATGTTTATATTATTGGACACATTGTTGTTGCTTATGAATTTATCACTTCAAAAAAAACAGATTTAATACGATTTTTCATAATTGAAGCTAGACACCCAGGTCTACTAAAAAGCAGATCTGGGTGGAAAAACCCCGTAGTGGGAGCCCTGCATGGTCACATGCAGAAAAACGCCTGCTACCGTAACTTGAAGTGAACGTTTGGGGATTTAATGCGGTATTATTGTTACGCAACAAAGACCAACTGCAGAACGATTCGCTAGTTTGTTTCGCAACCTTCTGCAGTCAAAGGAGCGGACATGAGCAAACTGCAATCTCATCATTGGATGTTTGAACAAATTAAGTTAATTAACCACACACGAACGGCCGTACATGATCACCCCCAATTGCCTTTGAAGTGTAGGCTGCCAAATCGTATCAATTTTGACGCTTTTGACCGGTGTTTTTGCAAAGCTGAAACTAGGGCATGTGAATCACTACTCAGTTGCGCTAAGCGTTTAGGGGGCCTCGCGGTCACGACTTTGCCCGGGGCCTCGCGCTCATTTAATCCGGCCCTGCCACTACTCCATGTAATATTTTATCAACAATATGCCTGTGACGCCACTTAAACTTCAATTTTCACCCATTAATCGACAACAATTAGGTAAGCCTGCATATCTGCTTCATTTGTTGTGCTGCACAATCATTGGCAGCGCTGCCATCCTTACAGGTTGTCCCCTAGAAGTTTATCACGGCTTGACATGTTGTTCTCATTCCATTTGTTCTGCTTGTCCCTCATACCAGCAAGCAAACTCTAGCTTCATTCAGTCAAAGTATTCTTCCACAACGAACATATTATTTTGCTTTTCTAAACGTTAACACTTTTATGGATGGACGCAACGAGAATCACAAAAGCAGGAAAGGATAAATATTAGATGAGCTAATTTGACAAACACATAACGCGCCCCTTCAGAAATGATAAACGTATTAACCGTGCTACGCTCTATCAACCGAACTGCAAACATTAATCAAAAATCGTTTCATGCTGGCGTCAAAAATCTTACATGTGGCAAGTAGGTAGGTCTCTACGATAACGCTGACAAATAATAATGAATTCTTGGTAAAAAAAAATACGCGAAAACAAAGGACAGAAGTCGTTTTCAATATTTTTTGCGATAACTAAGTTTTCATGGAACATTGAAACTGGCAATAAAAATTCACTCTCAAAACGCGTCTTTGTTGCTCAAAACAGAAAAGGTAAAACAGCTCGAAAAAAAAGCATTTTAGGGTCAAACCATTCTCTAAGCACATATGAAAGCAATCCAAGGCGTACTTACGTGTCCAAACGACAGAGAAACAAAACAGGAGATCTGCAAACTCTTTAAAAACTTTCATCTCTTATTTCACGATGAATACTATAGTTGCCACAGCTAAAATCTTATTTAACTACACAGCTACGAACATGGCAATATGCAAAAGCTTGTTGAGAAGATGTTAGAAAATCTTCAGAATCGTTTCTGATGCAACAAGTAACTGTCTGAACTGTTGATGTAGTCTAATTATAGACTTCGTAACTTATAAGGAAGTGAGACCCTATGCTCAATTGAACTTTAGATTTTTATACCTGTATTTAATGCCACGCTTAAGTCTACAGTCTACTACTAACGTAAACGCTACGTTTTACTAGCTTCAAGTTGAAATAAAAGCCTGTGGAAATTTGAAGTTAGTTTGCATTTGTAATTTTGCCGCCAGACACCATTTGCGTCACAGGTTGCTGTTGTGGACAAACCCTAATTTTACACAGCAAGAGCTTGTGCAACTCTTGGTGGGGAAGCCAACAGCTTTATCGATCTTATAATTGAGTCACGCAAGCGGGATACACATGATCGAGATTTTTCCGATGACATCTTCGGAGGAAAAAACAATGATAGTTATTTGCGATCAAGCTCTGTTCCGACGTGCAGCTGCCTTTGACGAACCAGCGTTGACGCGTTCCATGGCCTGTACTATCGATCGAACAAGTTAAAGCACCGCTGTCTCACTCGCTTTGAGTTTTTTTTATAAGAAAACTGTTCTGCTTCGAAAGCTAGATGCGTAACCGCGACGGGGTTTGAGGAGACTATAGCCTCTCCAACGAAATAAGTCCTAGTTTACAAGACAGTGCACGAGTTTTATAAAACACGCATATCTTTTTTCAAACTTGAGGAACTCGCCGTCTAGCTTGAAAGTCTTGAAGGGAACTCAGGCTGACGATGGGTGTGTTGGGACTTCTCGGTTATATTGCCAGTTGATGTTGGTATCAATATCAAAGAGCAACTAACTGTTTAATCTGAGTGTGATGTCATGTCAACATGACGAAATTTTTCCGATGCTCCGTGCTTAGCCAGCTCTTAACATGCTTTCTGCTTAGCAACTGCAAGGTTTTGTATATGTCGATATAAACCTGAGATCCATACATGAAAGCAGGGACTCCGTTCTACACTTAACACTTAAATATCTTTGGACTTTCGATCTATAAACTGACATCTTCAATCGTCAAAGCGATATCTGCTCAATTCCATGGCAAGTCGCAGCTGCCCTTGCTGTTTTTGGGAAGAACTACGTTTTCTTCATTAAATATTTATGTGTGCTGTGTGGACGTCATTGCCAAACTAGCTTCCTTCACTTCAAAACGAACGCACAGTGATGTTCACGATACATTCATCAGGGCCGGCACAAACCATTCCAGCTCCCTAGGCAAGATCCATTTTCATCGCCCCCTCATAGCTTATGACGTCATCTTGCTCAATCAACCGTGTCACGATCTGTTTAAACGTAAACAAACACACTCTCTTTGCTCTGTGTACATCTTAAATTTGCCGGTGCATCCTAGGCAAGGGCCATTCCAGCACCCCTCCACCTAAAACCTTTTAAAGGACGATTTTTTACATCAAACTAATTTATTTGATGCATGCCGAGTTTGAACACCAAATTCATCAAAATATTATCTACACAGGTAACAGGCGTCACAGCATTCACATAAACAAAAATTGTAGCATAGGCCTCAAAACCTTTTTGCAGTCTGGTGTCATAATAATCGACGACGTTCTGCATGCACAACAAAGCTCTGACATTCGCGAAGTTCACCAATCTTGATTATGTTGCTTACCAGCTGATATCTCTTTTATCTCTTTGTTACATAAATTAAGGTGGTGCGTCCTATAATCTAAATCGTACTAGTGAACTAGGCCAGGGCTTCTCAAACTATGGTTCGCGACCAGTGGCTCAACTAGAGGTTTAAGCCAGGGCGGGCAAACTTTGCTGAGGGGGTCCCACTGGTCACCGTTTGGGAATGTCATAATTAGTTCCGAAAAATTCACATACATTACATATATATGGGCTTTAGTCTTCGCATGTTTGCGCTACATATATGTGGTTGTAAGCATAGGCGTACGGGAAGGCATTTTACTGGGAGGGCGGAAAAAATTTTGCCCTGAAAATGACAATTTGCCCTGAAAATAACAAATTTCCCTAAAAATAAACAGTTTGCCCTGAAACTAACTTTTTTGTTTAATCCGAATGGGGCCTGAAACCTTATGTAAATCTGTTCTACACAGTTGAATTCGTTTATAACGACTTCGTCTGGAACGTCAATTCGCCCATAACGTTGCATTTTGCTTGGTCGCGATGGCATCTTTTATATGCATTTCAATTCGCTTATAATGTCAATTCGGCAATAACGTTCCTTATGCAGTCCTCTAGAGGTGCCGTTATAGGCAAATTCTGTAGTTACCTTGCTTGTTAACTCAAGGGGTTGAAGTTCCTAGCGTGTTGTGTTCTCCCAGACAATAATTTTTACGGTATTTGCTTTTACTGATGCAAATATGTAGGCGACTTCGATGACGCAACGCAATGTTAAGCGGCGGTTCCGGATCGTATGGTCTGACTCCCTAAACCTGCCTGTGTTATCGCTGTTGTGCGCTTGAGCAAGGCACTTAAAGACGCGCATTCAAAGGAGCCAAGCAATCTGCACGTCCGTTCTACCCGCTTCTAAAACTCCTTTATCAAAAATCTATCATCTTAACACCCTGCACCTCTACCCAGCGCAAACTCGAAAACGAACAAAGAAAGAGTTACCGAATTCTTGTATCAAGCTATCGACGTTTGATTGTTCGGTTTTTACAGAAAACTAGGGCTTGGTCCAGATCAAAGTCACTATAACCAATCACGATGTTGGTCCTGATTACAAACTACACTAGCCCAAATTACACGGATCGTCCCCAAGTGAATATACACTGAATTGAAAATTTTTTCACAGTTCACGATTTTTGAGTAACTTGCGCTTGCCCTGAAAAACACACAGAGTTGCCCTGAAAATTTTCACTGTAATNAATATGCTTTTTACCTTCAGGATTTTTAACAACTTGCGCTTGCCCTGAAAACAAATTTTCCCCTGAAATATTTCACTGTATTGAATATANTTTTTACTATCCACGACTTTTGAGCAACGGCGCTTGCCCTGAAAACAGAGTTGCCCTAGAATTTTTCACTGTATTGAAATATATTTTATCAGTCAGGATTTTTGAGCAACTCGCCCTTGCCCTGAAAAATAGAGTTGCCCTGAAAATTTTTACTGTATTGAATATACTTTTTACATTCCGGATTTTTGAGCAATTTGCGCTTGCCCTGAAAGACAGAGCTGCCCTGGAATTTTTCACTGTATTAAAATATATTTTATCATTCAGGATTTTTGAGCAATTTTTTGAGGGGGGCCCATTTTTTACATTTGGCTTGCCAGGAGGGATGGCGCGCACCCCTGACCCCCGTCAGTTACGCCACTGTTCGCGACCCAAATGGGATCGCGAAATGCAATTTTGGGTCGCGAAACAAATTGGCTTCACAAGTCAGATATAAAAGTTTTTGTAAGCTTTACAAAAAAATTAAAAGTAGGCCTTCAGTGAATCTATTTCTACTGAATTTTTAGAGGCAATACCGTGCTTCATGATTTAAGTTGTATATTAGGATGTTTGCCTGAGCTATCAAATGATAAGAATCAACTAAGCACAACAAGTTATGCGTTTTTACGTCATGACTGTTTTAACGTAGCGTACTGACCAATATTGACCTTTTTGCATCTATTCCGACACGAATGCATGTCATGTTTGTGTTTAGAACTCTAGATCTAGTTTAGGGCTAGGCTAACTGCTTTGAGAACGCACTGAGCAGTTTTAGACTAAAGTTAAAAGCTGTATAGGCTACGCAGTTTCATAAGTACTTTGGACTTTGATTCACGAAAATGGGCCGTCCATAAATGACGTCACACTATTTTGGGCAAAAATCTACCCCCTATCCCCTTGTCACATTTCGTCACAAGTGTTTAATCCCCCCTTATAATATAACGTCACAATTTGCAATCCCCCCACCTTACAGTTGCAATGACAAATTTCTATCTATTTTGTGTCTGCCTAGACAAAAATTTCATCTGTTTTATAGATTTGATTTGTGCACGTTGTGGCAAGACCAACATTCTATTCGCAAAATGTCGAAAANACTGCACACATTGCTAAGCAAAGATTAAGCAGCAAAGTGTTTTCTACTTTGTTGAAGACCGCAACNAATGAAGTACGTTGTGCGNATGCTAGCCATGACTGATTGTGGTTATAGTCCTGTGCATGGAGTTACCGCACTGGTCGCTTTGCAATATTGAAGCAAAAACAAATCATACGATCTTTTTGC
>JGI24159J19872_10009151_pt1 | contig 12984 bp, 8 predicted proteins | sample Ectturendosymbi4_FD_19872 | JGI IMG/M metagenome (IMG submission 19872)
CCTCACCCTTGACGAAGGCTATCCCTCAAATTTGGGATCTTACAGTAGTTTGTGATAGAAATTCCAACACATGCTAGAAGAATAGGGCTAGAACGAATTTGAAAAAACAAGAAGAAAAGTTAGGCAGGCTTACTAGTAGCCCATACGTCTGCCACACTAAAGCCATGACTGCACTAGGTGAGCACGGAATCAAGCGTTTGTATTAGGCTACTAATTTTTTCTGTTCTGATCGTTCGGTCTGCATATTGATTAAAACTGAAAAGCTCTCAGTTTCGGAAATGTTGCGAAGAGAACTTTATTTGTGACCGTTTTTGAAAATTTTGTACCACGGTTGAATAAGCACGATGACGTCATCAAATGAAATATCATGAAAATTGCCCCCCCCCGAAATGAAGAGCTGGTTGCGCCCCTGTATACAACACATCACTATTGTAAGAAGTACGATTCCGAAACTTCTGGCAATGAAAGTGCTATTGTACTGAAAAGTGAAATCACGCTCTGAGACTGCAGAAATAGCTTTGCTGTTGACTTGTCGTAAAATTCTCCCCCTAAGTTGAAACGTAAGAGTTTCTCGAAACTTTGAGACATTGTTCCTGTTACAGTTAGAAAAAGTAGGTCTATTCCAGTATATGACAGCCTCTTAATACATACGTTCAGAAAGGAGCTTTGTTAACGAATACGTAGCATCACCTGAACACATGGCAACTAAATACAAAGTATCTCTAACTTATGCGAAAGGAGCAAAGGCTGTTATTGGTTATAGTTGTATTCACGGCATTCACTGATAATGATGCACTTTTGCACACCACCTGAACTAGGATTCAACATTTAAAGAAAAAGTGTTCGACTGGCTAGATTTTTCTTTTTGTGGTATCATCCTGAAAATGCTTATAGATTTACAGATATTGCCAGGCTTGTTCTCTGAAAAGATTCTTTGCATTACAATTGATATTCTTGCGTCTTAATTACAGAAATTCAGAAATTTTATCGTTGCTGCAGAAAACAAGCCAATTAATTTCATAACGCAATCAGAGCAAGGCAAAGTGGCGTTCCAAAATGTTACCACTGATCAGACGTTTCTGCTTTGATCAACCTACCGAGTAGAATCAATAGATTGCCAGAGTTAAACCAACTACAATTTGAATAAAGTCACGAACCAATACAGCAGTGGTGTCTCATTATGACTCTAGTCTCATTGTTCCTCTTAGAGTGATTCAAAAGCTCCCGTGAGTAATACCAAATGATTAAAACTAAAAAAGTTTCTTAGACGTGATAACTGAAAAGTGAAATAACCTGCATTCTTATTGTGAACAGCATAGCGACAATTAATAGAAACATGTTATCCTTATCGATGTGGCTGTACTGTTCACAATAAGAATCTACACCAGCTGCGTGAATCGTTTACCAAAAAGTACATTAGGTTCCAATTCCACAGACAAAAGCTTTGCAAATACGCTACGGTAACACCTTTTCATTAATTGCAAGCAAGAAACAAATGTAAACCGAACGTTTCTAGTTTCAGGAAACAGCTGGACTTTGCTGTTTTTCTGTGTTTCATAACGGCAATAATTTTTGACATCAGAACTCGCAATCAAAGCCCCTACATGAAACTTCCGCCCTTGTAGAGCTACGAAAGACGTACCTAATATTTGTCCCAAAAATTAGAACGAAAATAGGCATGGTGGCTACTTTTTACCAAAATGAAAGCCTTAAAACTGTGCTTCAGTGATTTCCCGACCTTCCTGAACTTTGCTGTGACCTACCCAGGGGCGTAACGAGGTTAGACAGCGCCCGAGGCAAGAAGCAAGTTTGGCGCCCCCATGTTCGAACCTGAGGTCATTCGGAAGGAAATTTACTGTATCGAAGAAAGTACTTGTGAAATTGGTAAGACTTTTCGGCGCCCCCAGCTGAGGTTTGGCGCCTCCCGCAGTGATTCGGCGCCCGGGGAATTGTGCTACCTTGCCCCCCGTCTTTACGCCTCTGGATCTGTCATGTGTACCACCTCTTCCACATAGCTTAGTGTTCTCCAAATGTTTTTGTCTGAAGGCCACATAAGCTATTACACAACAGTTAAAGGTCGACACCTTACATAATATGATTGTTTCGGGGTATGTTGCATTCTGCCAAGTCAACAAATTTTTCGTAAATATATTATTTTTTCATTATTGCCATTATTTTTTCATTATTTCGTAAATATATTATTTTTTCAAAATATCTTTGCAGATGAAATACCTTCGCGGGCCGGATGAAATGGCTTCGCGGGCCGCAGTGTGGAGACCCGTGGCATAGCTGATAGGCGTGATTGTATCTTTAGAAAATCACCATGGCTTTTAATTGTTGATATGACCACGCTCACACCTTTTATCGTCGTAGACTGAAAACATCCGCATGAAACGACAGACTTGCTGAATTGTATCGACGTCTAGCGCAGTATCATATTTACTGCGCGGGAAGTGGCGAGCTTTGGAAACATTTTAGGCAGGAAGTGGTAGAAAACAGAAATATTTTGGTCATATTTTTGCTTGTTTCCCAGTACTGACGCAATGTCTTGCAATAAACTGTTTTTTTAATAATATGTTACTAGAATAATCATGCTGCAAACGTATTTTTGAAAAGTTTTTTCTTCAAAAAGGTTTTTACTTTCGTCTCCGTTTTTGCCAAGAGTTCGTTCCACATCGTTTCATCGAGTTCTTTTCCTTTGCTGGATGCATATCTTCTGATCACTTTTTTTGCTTGGTCGTATTTCCCGACTGACAGTAACCACCTGGCAACAGTCAAGCAGTCGATTTGTATTCACAGGGTGACAGTTTTTAATTTCGTTACGCACGAACAATACAGGCTATGACAATACTGTTGCTTAGGAAAATATTTCTGGATTGCTATAATCGAATGTCTAGACCAGCTATGCCCAACCCGCGGCCCGCGGGGCGCATGCGGCCCAGTCGAAGGTTTCGAACGGCCCAGTTTAAGTTTCGCTGTAGTAAAAGTATCCTAAATACTGACAACCTGTCCTTATTGAAACCTTTGATGCAGGTGGTCCTCAGTGCCACTTTATCACGTCTGACCCATCGCATTTAGGATTCGAAAGCTTCCATTACATTAGCACAAACTAAATTTAGTTTGCTAAGATCAAAGTAAGCCATTGAATGTGCAGCGCTCATTAATATGTCATTCAATGTGCGGCCCTGGTTAAGACAGTGACATAATTTTTGTCTCAGTTAGCCATTTGGGTTGGACATGGCTGGTCTAGACTCCAGACTCTAGAGATACTTCATAGCAGAAAACAACGTCTGCGCAGTATTACCGTTTCATCTGAGGCAAAAAGATATTTGAAGACAGCCTGCTTGAAGTTTAGCCCTTTTGCCAATATTCGCATAAAATATTTTCGTAACACCAACGCGAAATGTGTTTCAAATTTACTTTTTACATTAATTTTCAGAAAGTTTGTGTGAATACATTTATGTCAACCCTATGATGATCCAACTTAGTTTTCGTGCAAGCTATATGTGCTTGTTTACAAACCTTGGTGATTCTGGAATGAAAAACATCACTATAAGGTACACAGCCGGGACACAACTGATGACCAGCAGCAAAGTTCGCCATCCTCTAATTGCATATCCAATCCCAGGCCAAACCGTGTGGGCAATCGCTGTTGTGAGGTTAACGTAGACATTTGCTTCGGTCCTCCACTTTAGATCCGACATTTCAATTGCTGTGCAACAATAGAACAAGAACACAAATGAGCACGAAAGGATGTAACAGAAGCAAAAATTCTCTCCAACCATGAAAAACGGTTAAAGCCATATTCTCCTTCAGAAACAGCGAAAACTGCGTTTGAGCTGCTAGCGAAAATATTCCAATACACTTGTGATAATCCCTGCTCATATGCACACGAAACGTGATTTCTATGTATCCTCTAGATGCTGCCATAATGCACACAGCCACACATCTGTGATCATAGCACAGTGGTGGGCAAATAGCGGCCGGCGGGCCAAATGTGACCAGCCACAGCGTTTTCAGTGGCCAGCAGGAGCATTTAGGAAAATCTTCAAATCTGAAAGTTCCTCCAACTTATAGTAGATATTAGTGCTGAGGCTATAAACCGAGACTAGCTACTACTCTCATAAGAAGGCACGGCCCTCCGCTAAATGCGGCCTTCTCAAAGTGGCCCCTGAATAAAAACAATTGCCCACCACTGTCATAGCATATAAATCATAATCATAATACAAATAAGTAGGCAGCGATATCAGTACATAAGCGTCAGTCATCGTAACGTGGAAGTGATCATCGTGAAATGGTGTGAAGTTTGTTTTATACTCAGAAGAGAATTCTGTACTCCACGACTTGAACAAAGTTTCTCTGACTAAAGTGACAACCACCATCACGCACTGACAATTTAATATTTTAGCATTAGTCATTACAAGATTATGCAATATTAACATTCACCAGCATCTTTTCTATAGCTTTTTCATGACAAAAATAGTTCTGTAAGGTATCAACAACTATCTCATTTTATACTTCCTCATTTTCAGCTATTTTCAGTCTTGCCCATGTTAATGGGATTTCCATGAGAATCAAGGAGTCTTTGGCTAACTAATGTGTGTTAAGTGGCTTGTATTCTAGATCTAGAAAAGCACCGAAAGATTACAAATTGGGGTGATCATTCCCATACTTAAGAAGGGAGACAAGAGTGAATGTACTAACTACCGAGGTATCCCGAAATAATTGAGCCAAAGCTAAACGATACCCAGTGCAGTTTTGGTTCTGGTCTTAACACTACACACGACATTTTCCCTCTCCGGCAAATTTTCGAGAAATCATTGGAGTAGGCTGAAGACGTCCATACATGTTTTGATGACCTTGAGGAAGCATACAACCGGGTTCCTTGAAGAGCTTTGGGGAGTGTAGAGGGAGTACCGTATTGACAGCCACCTGTCTGTTACTGGTCGTGAAGTCATTGTATTCCTGCTCATACGTTTGTTCCCGTATCAACGGAATTAAACCACAACTGTTCACGGTGCGCGTTGGATTCCAAAAAGGATATATACTCATGGGCAGTGTTTTTTAAGGTGTTTTGAGGGACCAAAACGGTTTCTCAAATTCCTCCTACGGTCTCTCAAAATATAGTGACCTGAGATCACATCAATCGAGAACGGTCTCTCAAATTCCTCCGTGCGGTCTCTTAAAATTTCCTTGCGGTCACCAAAGCGAAACCTTAAAAAAAACCTGCTCATGGGCGTCGGAAGGGGGGCAGGGGGGCCATGGACCTCCTGGATTTTGAAAACAGAAAAAACGGTTGTCTACTCAGTTTCGAATACGAAAAATCAAATTTCACCAAATTCCCCCCCCCCTGGAAAAAATCCTTGCGACGTCCATGTGTAAGCTGTCACCACTCCTATTCATAGTCAATATAAATCGGGTCGACGGTGACAGCCCAGTCGACAAGGGTGTCTCTGCTGGAAGCAGCAAGATTAACTGTTTGCTTTTTGCCGACAATTTGATACTGCTAGCATCTTCTCAACATGTCTTCAGCAGTGTTCTCTCTAAAAAATTTTACTCTGAGCAAATGTTTGTTTTAGTGCACTTGCAACTGTGCAACCATGCAGACACAATGTTGCAAATGCGCGAGAATGAGATTTCACTGCGAAAATGGTCTGGTTTGCACTGCGCAGTTGCGCACCTTAGATGGAACACTGGTCTTCAGCATGCACTCCATCGGTTTTCAGCTGAGTTCGACTAAGCTGGAATGGCGATTAGCACTACAAAGGCCGAGCTACAGTATCTCTCTTAAGTAAAACCAAAGCCAGTCCGCGCTGCAACTGAACCGTAGAATACACTCCAGCAGGTCGAAAAGTACAACTCCTTTGGGGTCACGGGGTGGTATTCGCTATAGTGACAGAAAGCGGAACCAGGGTATTGCTACACGGGTTGGTACAGCAAACGCTGTTCTAAGTGAGATTTATCGCTCTTGAGACACTACAAAGCTGTCAGTTTTTAAATCGGTCTTTCTTCTGATCCTCACTTATGGTCGTGATTCTTGGGTAATGACTGAAAGAGTGATTCCCAATTGCAATCGGAAGAGATAGTTTGCGAAGATTTCACGGCGTGGCAATTCGCGACGAAGTGGGCAGCTGTAAAATCCGTAAAGGCCTGGATGACGAGCCACTTTTCCTCATAGAGATCCCCGCTACGTTGGTTCGGTCATGCGTCCAGAATGTCCCAGGAAACATTGGCAAAGCGAGTCCTGCTGTCTACACCCAAAGCGTACTAGACATCGATCAAGGACAAAGTGGTGTTGCTACATCTCCGACCTTGCTTGGCCCAGTCTAGGTGTGGAGTCAACAGAACCATCCGAGATTGCTACAAACCGTGAGGTACTTCGTGTGCTCCTGGGGCTTCTGCCTCCGCGACCCTTCCCGGAAGAAAAGCAGGTATTGAAATGAATGAATTTATTAAAGTAAGCAACATTTTGCATTTGCGTGTTTTTGTAAACATTTTTTGTACTTTGTTGGATTTTTTACCCCAAGAAAAAATTTTGAATTTATTGCGGGTTTCCCGTGGCATTCCACACTTTTCTTGGCCCGCGATAATGGACTGGTTATCCACTCTTTTTGTAATTGTAAACTAACTTGTTTTATGCTTGAAAACATTCAAAAAACGTTAAGTATCAAAAAGTTAAATTTAATGCATGATGCAATTAGGCCTCTTTCTTTTTATAAGTACTACCCATGACAAATAGAATATTACTTAACAAACAGTAAAAACAATTTACTGAGTTAACAGTCATATGCCAAGTTTGCGGTTTAACAAAAGCATTAGAAAGCTGAGTGCAAAATTTCTAAACTGTTCTTAGCAACATGACCGTCTTGAATGTCTCCAGTCTCCACACCGTTGATGCAATTTTAGAAAAACTTCCTGACTGTAAAAGGCTACAGCAGTAAATGAATATTTGCAGCCATCAACCTACAGCTGCTCTCATTTGTGAAAACAGTGAGTTTATGTTCGTTTCAAGACAAGCTTTGCAAACGGCAGATCTGCAATTTTTAAGCAACAGCGATCTCCGTGATTGTAACATTCAGTTGGATGCCTCAAGCATGTTAGCTCGTTTTGTAGGAAAAATTTCTGGAACTCAAGCAAGGATGAAAATTTCATCAAACCAACTACAAGCGTTTAGTTCTCCTTTTGCTTATTATTTGTTAATTAATGGAGCTCAGGTTTCAAGAGAGAAACAAAAACTTTGAAACAAAAAAATTGCCACACAAAATTAACAAATTTGTAACAAATTGTGAACCTTTAACGCTTTACACAAAAGGACGTTGGTTTTGATTTTGATTGCAATTGTGCTTTAAAGAAAATGCTGCGCATGCATCGATCTGCGTCTTACCATAAACGTAGAACGCAATGAAACATGTAACAGAAAACAGTCCAACGAGAAACCGGGTGAAAACGTAAAGATCAAAGGTTGGTGCAAACGACGTGCCAATGCCGGTGGCAATCAAGCCTAAGCAACACAGCAGCATGCTTGGCTTCCTCCCGAACCTGGAAATTTAACGTTGTTTTTATTTTTCGCACTTGTAAGTTGTTAATGTCAACAAGCAACAGCTGTCTTTTCTCACCAGTCAGAAATAGGACCGATTAAAAGTGATCCAAAAAATACTCCGAGAAAATAAATGGTATTGGCGAGAGAGTCAAGGTACTGCCTGTCGCAAACTAAGTTCCACTGAAAAAAAGATGCATTTGATTTGACAGGATTAAAACAAAACAATGTTGTTGCAGAAATGCATTGTTATTTAATGTGCAGAGAGAACACAAACCACAAGAGCTGAAAGAATATCAAACTATATATTGCATACACAATGCCCACTGAAAACTTATGTTTGACGCTTAAACTAGTTTTTGGCTGAATTTTACAAGGAATTGTTGAAATAATTTGCAAATCCTAAATTCAACCTTCATAAAAACAAACAAATAAATTAATAATCTATTTTGTAGGAATTTAGAATTAGCCGAAATCTTAGTAAATGAACCGAACCTTTTTAAAAATGGTTTAAAACTGCAGAAAAATAAGCCAAACAAATCTACCATCTAAGTAAGTGTGAAGAAACGCATTAAAAAGGTAGCAGCAAGCAAAAGATTCAGAACTGTAATCACAGCACTTCTGTAATCACAGTATTCGAGTGCAATGTTGCACCAGTGTTACTTTTGTTGTCCTGTTTGTCTTGATGTCGGAAAAACTATATCCAGCATGTTCACTGATTTGATTTCAACGTTCATTACCACTATAGAATTATGTTATTTTATGCAAAAATATGAAAATAAATTGTTACTGTTTTTAAAGTTAACATTTATGCGGCAATAAACAAGAAAGATTGAACGACACAATGCAGAAGTGCGTCGAAATCTTGTGAAGAGGTGTAGTGCTAAAAAGTGTGAGTCGTACACCAAAACAACCGTTTAAGTAAAGAAGTGTAGGAACGTGAAAAAAGTGTGGAAACTCAGCCAAAAAACTAGACATTTTCAGTAATTACCCAAATATGCTAAGGTGCTACGCAAGAGATAGCTTGTCATTTATTAATTGAAACGACGTCTGGAGCTACACACTGGAAATCTGAGTAAAAAAACACATCTTCTAGTCAGGTTACCATGAAAAAATGTGGTAACACTGTTCCTACGCTTTCCCACCACACCCCTCGTCTTGTGTGATCCTCTAATCTGCAAATAAGTTACAACAACCAAGAAAACAAGGATAAAAAAATTAATTGAGATTGCTCTGTTTTTGAAGCAAAGTTTGAAGTCGTTCAATATTTGTTTTTAACGCTTCATCAAATGTTATAAAAATTCGTTCGACATGTTATAAAATTCTCAGGTATTAAGTTTCACATAGTTATAATTACATCAAAATATTACAGAACTTCTTAAATACCGAAATTTTGAAATAAGTAACCCTCTGTATAACTCGCGTTTTTGCTTCACATGAATTCTACATGTTTTGGTTTGTTTGCCCGCCCTTTCTGTTAAATGCTGAACGCACACGAGCAATTTCAAGCAATTAGTCTCCAGAAAGGTGAGGCAGTTGAATCTATAAGCAAAGGAGAAATCCGCATCACGTAACACTACTCAGTCCTTAAATCTTCTTCAAATAGATTCTATGAAGTAAACGCAGAACACACTCGTTACCGGCGAAAACGTTGTGCAATTGCTTTCAGGTAAATCACGCGGTATGGTGTGCACGCACGCAGCCACAGGGAGAAGCTAAGGCTAAGCAATCCAAAAAAACAAGGTAAACGGCGAGTCTGACGAAAATAACCCCAAGGTCAGTGTTAATTTATACGTATGGAAGCAATTTGTGAGCTTGTTCAACTGTAAAGTGTTGAAATAGGTTGCAATCGGCCAAGGTCAAAACACTGGGAGCGCGAGAGAGGCGAATTTATCACATCCAGATGCCCTTGCCCACACTCGCAGAAATTGATACAAAAAATCTAAATATTCAAGTAACGTTACTGAAAGGTGTGGGAACGCCGTTCCCACGCGCTCCCACAACACCCCTGCATAAACCAGAAACACACTTGGTTTGAGTAGTTGCAGAAGCTTCACTAGGAGAACAAACAATGTTTTTATCGAATTTTGGAAAGGTATACATTCTGAATTTGTTTTCAAATACAGTGCAGGCCAAGCAAAAAGCAGATATTCGGAGGAAATTTGAAATATGCTGGCAAAAAAGGAACTAATTCATTTAAAACGTTTGTCTCTAGCAAAATGCCGAAATTTTAACTGCATTAGTTTTGTTAAGTTATTAAGTTTACCACAATTAGCGTCTAACTCTGATTTTCGCTGAAGTAGCAACAGAGATGAATCCAATATTTTTACTGACACATCAAAGCTTGAAGCAAAATATTGTGGAGTCTACATGAATTTAACAAAGCATCACCCTTTTGACAAACAATTTCTAAAATCTATACAATTAAAGTATTTGATCTAGGCAAACATAGGACAAACATTAGTTGACGTTGACAGGTCAAGTGTGTCGCCTTACATTTTGCGCATATACTGTATGTGGTAAGCGCCTCAAATCAAGCAATGGTGTTTTTTACACACTTCAATTAGAAGTGGTCAAAATATTTCCTGCATATATATTCCACCGCTTCCTGTTTCCTGTTCTGTGATTATTTTTTTAAAATTTCCCTGTGCTATTACATATCGGTGTGATAAGAACCTTCATTGCGAAATAAACAAACGAATCCAAATAAAAAGTAAATCGCTACCTCTGTAATTGTGGTATCAGCGAAATATGTTCTGTCATACCAATACCCGTAGTCGCATCCTGTTACTCCCGGGCGGGGCAAGTATATGCAGCTGAGGTCGTCATCACATTCGCACGACGTCAGATTGTAATCGTACCGCGAACAAGTTTCGTATTTCTAAAAAAACAACGATTTTAAATTTTTCGTGCTGTCTGTAACACCATCGTGAAGCAAATTTAATCCATGGTGCTTTTGGTTTCGTTTGACGATTTTACTGCAGGAAGCAGATTATTAGGAATTTTGCTGCGGTTTTACGCAACTTGAAGTAGTTATTGAGATCTGTGCAGATTTGCAACAAAAGCAGTTATGAATATTTTCTCTCAGTCCTTATTTTCCAGTTGGAGCATTCAGTTTTGTACAGTAACTTTTCTTCTAAGTACTTAGATTTAACCCCAAAAACCTATCTTGTACCCAAACTGGTGGTTGGGAGGAAAATCCAGATGCTCTTCTTACAGTATCTGAGTATCATATTTGATTTTTTCCTTTGGCAAAAATACGAAACGTTTGAACATGTATTTTATAGCCCTGGCAGAATTCAAATTAACTGGGAGATGGTGCATTGCAACATAAACTACTTTTTTATATAAAGACGTAACAGTAATGGCACAAAGCTCAAATGCTTGTAGGGTTTGTGTAATAAAACATTTATTTCACAGTTTGTATAACAAACGAAACGAAAAAACTGAAGTTCAAACACGTTCATCTTGAAACAAAGTTTGTAAAGACCAACACAAAGCAAAAAGTTATGACATGGATCTATTCATCAAAAAATATTTAAAAGATAAATTTTGAAAAACGAAAATCGTTTGACATTCTGTACATCGGTGATGCGCAAATGCCGCAAGCTCTTTCTGCCGAAAAATGTTTTTCCGATTTTCAAACACTTTTATAAAACGACGTTGTTCAAACTTGATCATCCCAGGAAAACATTATATCATATTACCAACATGAATCTATCGTAGAACTTCAAGCATTAAATTCAGATCAATCTGCATATCTGGTAACAAAGAATGTCTTTTTCATTCATACAAGATATCAAGCTGGAGTGAGCTCACTTATTTTTTGACCGGTACTTTTTCTCGAGTAGTTTCGACGTCATGGCCTTAATATCAATTAAGCTGAAAAGCACAGAAAAATTCTGATAGCGATTAAGTAGCATCTGACAACGCAAACAAGTACATGCTGAGTACTTGTCAATTTAATCTGTTTATCTCCTGAAAGAATTAATTTTTTTTAAAGTCATACTTTTCCCATAACGATTGGTGTTGTTACGACAGCGTTGCATTAGACCTGCTAAGCTCTTGTGGGTGAAAGTGTTAATGCTGGGTATTATTATTAATTGGAAACGAAAGAATATTTTAGCCACTGTTCGTCTCACCTACAGACAAACTGAATGACCTTGTGAAACACAAGCTGTCAATTTAAAAGAAACTAATGCTTCGAAATAGAGTTGTTTCAATTGAATACAGTTATATAACAGGCTAAAATTATTATGGCTTGGAAAAATGACAGAATGCTGGACTTCCAATATAATTTTTGATGAAATGCGTTAAACATTAAGCCTACGCCTAATATTTAAGACACCGCAAGAGAGAAAAATATTGCCTTTTTCCGAAGTTTTAAATCAAGGCTAGCTCCACATTATGGCACTCCCATTTTCAGCAGAAACCCTTCGTTGTCTTTGCAGTAAACAACTTCTTGTTGGCAAAAATTTGGAAGTAGTTTTTTTTTCTCTCGTACGGTAGAATGTTACTGATGCTCCGGTTCCAAGACAGTGTTTGTTTTTGATTCGGGATGCCAAAATACCTGCTGCTTCTTTAGATAAGTTAGATCTAAGGGCGAACGCAACGGGGTTGGGGTTAAAACCTCACCCCTTGAGCTTGATATTTTACAAAAACTTTATTACCTGCGCAAAGGAAAGTAATTGTTTTCGCATACTTTTTGCTTGTTAATTTGTCGACTTAATGGAATACCACGGAATGAATTTGCATGCAAATTTCAAGGAACATTGTAAATGGGCCAAAAAGTAATATTTAGGTTTTGGTGGGAATCTGGGTTATCGTCTGCATCCAGAAACCATCTCACCACTTCTTGCAGACATTTCGTCCACTACGCAAATTTAAGATTGTGTTCCGCGATAGTTCACTTTATCGGAAACAATTGTCTTTGTTTTGTCACCTATAGCTGAGCAGCGCATGTGCTGACCGCATTGGCTACGTTACCAATTTCTGTAGCATGATAAAACCGTTGCACGAGCTCAAAAAACAGCAGTTGTTAAAATAAAAGCATTCAGGCATTTGATTATGTCTCGGTAGGGAAAAAGGAAAAGTAAAAGTTTGCTTGACTTCTATACATAACAAAAATCGAAAGTTTACTTCGCGTACTTTATGCGCATTCTCAGTTCTTGTGTAGTTTAGCAAGATTCGATCTTGCAAACCGGGGTGTGCGTCAGCCAGTCCAGCCGCACACTTTCTGTGCGCCACTGCTCGTATTCGACAAAACATCAGTGCAGTCTCATTTTGTAGTTGTAAATTGCTCTGACGCATTGATGAGCGTGTTTTACTCCCCTGTTTTAACACGCAGCCTGATATTTTTGCAGTTATGAACTGCTGTGTCGTAGCGTTGAGTGTATTTTCCTCCGATATCCTAACCTGGAGCGCTGATAGTTTATATTCAGTTCAAT
>JGI24159J19872_10009153_pt1 | contig 12983 bp, 6 predicted proteins | sample Ectturendosymbi4_FD_19872 | JGI IMG/M metagenome (IMG submission 19872)
TTTTTATCAGAATCTGAATATAAAAAGTTATAGCCAGTTATAGTATTTGGGAATGACAAACCATCTTGTTTGTTAATTTTTGTTTCGCTTACTGCTACTATGTGTGGCGGTTTCTGCACGGTTGATAGCATGTTAGACAGTTTATCAATATTTTTCCTCAAACTTCTAATGTATGACTTCATCAATATGACTTCATTTTGACGTTTGGTGTTGCTTCGGTGAAGCTTGTTGACACAGCGTGTATATTATTCTACACTAGAGGCGAAACGAGGTTAGATTGCGTCCGGGGCAAGAAACAAGTTTGGCGTCCCGATGTTCGAACCCGAGGTCTTTCGGAAGCAAATGTGCTGTTGAAAAAAGCACTTGTGACATTGTTGGGGCTTTTCGGCGTCCCCGCAGTGATTCGGCGCCCCGGCAATTGTGCCCCCCTTGCCCCCCCTCGTTACGCCTCTGTTCTACACGCACTCTCCTTACTCGTAATTGTAGCCTACAATGTGTCACTCTAACACACATAAATTAATCAGCGTTCCAAGTTAGGCAAAACACAGCACTCAACGCCAAGACGGAGCAGTTCATAACTGCATAAATATCCGGAACTGCGATAAAACAGGGCAGTAGAACACTCAGTGCTACGTCAGAGCAGTTCACAACTGCAAAAATATAAGGCTGCGCATTCAAAGAGTGCAGTAAAACACACTCAACGCTACGACAGGGTAGTTCACAAATNNAAAAAAATGGCTGCGCGAATGTCTCGTCGAATAGTCAGTCNAGCAGGGAAGGTATGCGGCTGGGATGGGCGGACACCCAGNGTTGACAATTTGCAACTTACTGAACTAGCCTACACAAGAATTGAAAAGCGCATAAAGTACGCAAGAAAACTTTCGTCTTTATTTATGTGGCTGTTATATGTACAGTTACTGGGAGGACAGAACATATGCGCGTTTGTGTGAGCCGTTATGATCAATCCGCCCAGAACCATCGCCAGAAAGTGTTCACTACAGGGGGGCTTTACGTTTGTGCAGGGAGGCTTGATATGGAAAATTGTCAAAATCACTGATTTATAGTGTTTCATATTTTAATTTGGGGGCCTTGTCTGGAGGGGCGAAGCCCACCAAAGCACCCCCATGGCGACGGGACCGAATCCGCCTGAACTGCCAATTAGTAACAAAGCTCGAAATGATGCACATATTGCAAGCACAGGTGTGAAGCTGCATTAGCGAACACCAAGGTTGCCACATCAAAAAACGAAACGGGAAATTAATGATGCATCAAAAAGTCAGCTGAATCAAGCAAGTTGAAATAGGACATTTTGAAATTTGGCTCAGAAAATCAATTAAACGGCTGTAATTATTTTTCAATCCTTTTTTGTAATTTTCCCTTGATAGCTTGATTTCGGCAAAGTCACGTCACTATCAGTTTGAGTGTGCGCCGCGCACCTAGAGCATTGGTCCCTAGTATTGACGAATGTGAGAAGAGAACTACTGCATGGCGTTTGAGTACGCAAAACTAGTGTTGACAAACACAAGTTTCGAAAAATTAAATAAATTAAATCCATGCAGCATGTGCTAGTCAGTGATGTAGTCGAGACCGTAACCTTTGAGACCGAGACCTGGTTAAAATTTCGAGACGAGACCGAGACTTCATCAAAAACTCCGAGACCAAGACTTCAAAATTTGTGCATTTTGCCGAATTTTTCTAAAAAAAACGTCGTTATTACTTCTGAACTGAATTTTTGTCAAAGTTCTGGCGTTTTTCCGACGTGTTTTGGTTGTTTCTTGCCAGAAAATACAGCAAAGAATAAATCGTTGTATTACAGAAATAAAAAAAACATTTCTTTGCAATATTCAAAGTCTCGAGACCTGAAACCTTGGAGACCGAGACCAAGTCTCGAGATTCCATCACTGGTGCTAGTAGTCTTGCAATAGGAAAAATCATCTTGCTACAGCATTTTAATTTTTGCAGTTTCACTCTTTGGATGCTCACCTTGCTTTGAATGCCCCGGGCAGTCACCCACTTTGCCCCCCCCTCTGCACGCCACTGGGTGCGGTGGGCTACTTTCAGCAAGCTTGAATCACGTATGGGCAAGTCAGGCTATGTTAACCATGCACGAAATTGAAAAATAAACAAAACGTATTGTGACGACACAACCTTTCTTCAATAATTTACTTGTTACTCCAAACCTGTTTAAGATGGAACGAATCTACGGTATACATTGTTTATTCTTGATTGTTGAATGTAATCAATAGTTCTTAAATAAACAATTTTTTAAATATTCGAGAATTTTGAAGGACGCCGGAAAATATTCAAGGACAACAAGATGTTTTTTAAGAGGACATAACGCGTTTTGATAGCAAATTAGGACGTCTGGCAACCTTAGCTCTGAGTGGCAAAGAATGATATTTTGCTATGAAACGACATCGCACCAAGCGTCGCTCAATTTCTTGGGCTTTCTCAATTTTTACAAAGCAACTTGTAACAGTGGCGTAGTCAGCCCAAAAATTTGGGGGTCAAAATGTTTGATGATAGGCGAATAGCACTATTTTGTTCAGAAAAGCGACTCTCAAAGCACAAAATGACTATATTTTCTAAAAATTTGGGGGGCCATGGCCCCCCCTAGCTACGCCTATGACTTGCAATGACATTATCCTCGATCGTGTATGAACTATTACTCTTCAAACCACACTGAGATGAAAGTTACGGATCGCTGCGTTGCACCAGAAAAAATTAAAGCCGCCGTTTAAACTGACCATTTAAAGTTATTCAATTTCTGTCGTCTGCAGTGAATTGCTTGCGTGAGATACGAGCTTCTGCCACACTTCCCACATGTCAAAGATCCCGCACGAGTTCTAATTGATCGAACGACCTGCCTTTGCGATTATTTATTTCTGCTGCGGCACAGAAGCTACAACTACGTTCAATGAATGCGCGACGAGAGATCCTGCTGCTCTCCGAGCATGAATATGATGTCGGTCTTGCGCGAACAGCCAGCACCTTTCCGATGTACATTCTTCAGGACCCTTGTTCCAATCCTTTATCGAGAGGGCCTGCGTGGCCCTCACCGTGAACTTCCCGCACACGAGTAGTCTGCCAAAAGGTCTTGGGAACAGGAGCCACTTTGACAATCACGCAACAACGTAATCAGGCTTTTAATTGAAAGCAAGCCTCGTTCCAAAAACAGCATCGTTTGCAGGGAACGTCAGGTATGAAACGAAGCGTTACGCTTGAATACGTTTCGAAGGTTTGACTCCCTAGAATCGCGGGCAGCTCACGGAAAAAATGGGAAGTGAGTTTAAAAACCAGGTTTGTGGCGGTTGAGCTTTGAAATAGTTGCTGCACAATTGTGTCTACACGCGATGAACCAAGCGTGGGCAGGTAACCACACAGCTCGGGTGTGATTTCGTTCTGAAAGGATTTCAGGACAGCTGCGTTTCAAATTATGCTTTTGAAAAAATCTACAGAGTTTTTATTTTGGCAATCAACGCCGTTGGGTCTCCTTATTTCGCTCGGAACACGTTTTCCTGGTCCAGGGTTTCTCACTGGGGGCGTCGACCCCTTGGGGGCCACGAGCAGAGGCCTTTGCTAAATAGCTCTACCGTCATATTGCAAAACCCTATTGATGAGCAGGGGGCCACAAGTGTTGATAGTCTTTGGAAGGGGGCCACAAACCATGAAAGGTTGAGAACCACTGTCCTGGTCAGTTGTGACAAAGTTCAATACTGTATTTCCATTCGGTCACGCAGTACAACAGAAGAAGGTCGTTACATTCGACAGTCAATCGAGTTTTACGACAGTTACGAGCACTTGAGCACCAATGTGAAAAAACGAATGTTAAGTTCCACTCGATTAGAATGGACTGTTAAGACCCTGCTCGTGAACCACATGACATTTGATCGACATCCAATTCCGTCAGATCAAAAGAAAAATATGAGTAGAACAGCGTTTTTCAACCTTCCATGGTCAGTGGCCCACCTAGCGAGATCTCAAACATCCGTGGATCCCCTGCCCTTCAATAAAAAACAACGCAGATTTCGTTTCAACGTATTTGCATTCTATTGCTTTGTTCGCTACGCTAGAAGGGTAAGCCACTGAAAACCTCGGGTCATGGCCCCCCAACGAAGTACTTGTCGTCCACGGTTGAGAAACTACGGCGTAGAGACACATGCGCAGAAGTCGTAAATATTTTAAGTCAAAACCATTAAAGACTTCTTTATTTAAATATTTAATCTGAATGATTTTTACGAGAAGTTTATCCATGCAACAAATTGGTATTTTTCTTACAACACTGAAATCTCTTTAAGATAAACAATTCATCAAATTGTTATTGACATTATTGCTGAATGAACAGGCTATGTGAAAACGTATTGCACAACGTCTGTTAACGTTATAGCTACTTCCTGTAAAAGCAGATGCACGCCGTGGGGATGTGTCAAAGAACTATAGCATTGCAATCAGCGGAATACCAGCGTTCAAAGCGTGGAGGAAACCGCGAGCCGAACAAAATGTAGAGGTACAGCGCAATCAAACAAACGCCAGGGTTTGCCGGGTGGAGTGTGGAGAGTAAATAATTGATTGGGCGATGGCTTCCCTGAATTCCCCAAAGAATCGCCACTAATTACACGATTGTTGTAAGTTTGAATTAAGTTTTTGTTCATTGATGTTTGTTTGATGCAGAATAACGAAACATCAACATTGAAACAAAATCACTTCGCGCTTAGCAGTGAAAATATTAAATAAAAACTCAGCGATGACGGAGCAGAGACAAAACTGATAGAAAACAGCACAGTGCGATATCCATTGGAGCAGGCCAGTAGCCACGGTGGAGATTCCGAGGGAGGTGCCCTAGCAAATTTGTTTTGTGCCTCACAAATCTTGTTGTGTCCAAAAATGTTTTTATAGTTTATTTTAAATACATTGTAATTAAACAAAAATCTTGTCCCCCAAACCATAAAACCTGGCTACGGGCCTGAATTTCAGGCCAATTGGCTTTAAACTAATCCGCGAAAGAAACGCTACTAAACTGCGCAGATACTTTTCGCACGTCGTCAAGGATACAAATCAAGTTGGCATTTTTGTGATCTACCGCAACGTACAGTTGTCTGCCGTTGATGTGCTTGGCAGCGATCCAACGATCGTTTTTCACTTTATCGATCACCTCGCACTGTTTCAATTTGGCGCTTTCGAAATCCTGCCGCAAGTGCGTGACCACATGCATGACGTCGTTGGTCATGGGCGGATGGAACGCCGACACCGGTGCGTTGGGTTCGACGCAAGAAGTCTCGACCGACCCGACCTGGTTGCAGACGTAAACGTGTCCGACTGACGTGTCGGGCATGTTTGCGCTATTTCTGCGATCGGAGGTATTCGGTCGGTTCGGCGTCGAAAGCAGCTGCGAACCTAAAAATTTGTCGAGTTTCCGACACATGTCAAGGTGCGTGTCGGTCGAGTTCTCGTCGAAGACGCAGACGGTCGTGGCGGCGCGCTGATAGACGAACATTCGCAACTGGACTAGTTCCGTCCCTTCATTATTAAGGAACACCATATTGTTCGGACAAAAATTATAGAAAAACAACCCGGACGTCATTTGTAAGCTGTCGGCAGAAAATTCCTTTCGTTTCGCTTTGACGCCATGGTTTACTGACTTGAGGAGAAACCGGACAATGGTCTGCGTGTCGTTTTCGCTCGCGTCGCTGAGAACCAATCGGAGATCGCGTAGAATGATGGTGTGACGAACATCCGGGAATGTGTCTTTGATGGTGTCCGATAAAAGTTGGTAATTTCTCACCGTGCTCCGATCGAGAGTCGCGTAGGGTATTCCAGAAAATATCTCCAGCAACGCTCTTTCGCGAGTGTTGACGCGCGACACGTAACCATCCAAATGCGTTCTAAGATGATTCTTCAACGCGTCGACGTCGCCGTTCTCGACAATGTACGAAAAGCTGCCGTGGAACAACTTGAACTCCTCGTAGCACTGTCGCAACAAGGACAGGTGCACGCAATCGGCCAACTTCCCCAGACCGCTCTTCCCATCTTGAGCGACGGTCATCCTGACGACGATCCAGAACTTCGGTTCCGGTTCAAAGAACACGTGCTGATGATGTGACGTATGGAGCGACTGGCACGGGGAGGACGGCGCGAAGGAGTGTGCGAATTGGACCAGTGCCTCGCACAGACCTACGTCATTCACTTTCGTCATGAGCTTTTCTTTGTCGGGAAAATAGTACAAGAGCTTCTGTTCTTCCTCGCCTTCTTTTTGTCCGAATGCGGAATTGAAAACAAAAAGAGATTTCACTTTGGCCATATTTTTCTAAACTCTACCTGTTCTGAAATAGAAAACAAAGCAAAGACGCTCAGCTGGGGTTAAAACAATGCAGAATATTTCATTACAGCCCTTAAACACAAAGCTCGAAATCAGTACTGACTTTGCCGAGTAAGCACAACCCTCTACGTGCAATGTGAGGCTAACAAGTTAGTTACAAGTGTTTGTCACAACGGTGTCACACAAGTTGCAACCACGGTACGTAAAGAGCACACTTTTTCATTGTGCCCAGTTTTCTCACTTACGAACACGACAAAGAAGTATTTGTTCGAAGTAATTGAAATTTTATAGAAAATAGAGTGACATTCGAATGAACATGTCCTATCCAGTTTCACACACGTGCTTCTCACGTGACAAGTTATTATGACTTGTGTGATAATAAAGTGCTAAAATACAGCTGTGCTGGGGTGGATAACTATATACGCCAGTAAGACCTCATATACAAGGACTTTCCTCATAAATACGTCAGCTTACGCGACATATACATCAACAGCGCATCATAATAAGCTTAACATTTTCCACAAATCACCTTTCAAAGCACAAAAGGTATCACAGAATCACATCATGGTTATTACATATTCACACAATCAACTGACTTAATTGCTTAATAAAAGAATATTAAGTATTTGTCTATGATACAATTTTGGTAAACTGAAATCATATGACACCTTTCGTGGAACAGTAAGGGCGTGTTTTCATTCCAAGAAAAATTAGCATATAAACCTTTCCAGAAGATTACAAGGCACTGGTGCAGAGACTACGTTGCCATACCATTAGGAAAAAATTGCTTGCAAAAATATTGTTTTGAGATTCCAACCTGATTTTTATAAAAATCAGTACAGCTAAATGAAGTAACTTTCACATTTTTCGATTTTGCCAACATGTGGAATACATGAATATTTTTCATATTTGCATTCACAAACACAACTATGAAAACATGTTTAGAGTTGCAGAAGAGACTCCATGCAGCTACTCCAGAGCAACACCAGTGCATGTCACATGATAACTCTGGCACTGCTGAATTAACAAATCCATTTCTGGTTTAGACCTGTTTACAGCTCTGTTGCTTCTTTGAATTTTCAATCAGTAAATGATTAACAATTTTGTTGTGCTTACTGCAGTTTGTTTGTTGTCTGTAGATGCTTGTGATCAAGTAAAAAGCAGCAATTTTTCCGAAAATAATGATGCACAACTTTACCAAAACAACACATAACAACAGTACATGCATTTTGTAACCAAATGGAAGTGATCCTAGGAGTTTGAATGTGTACTTCACGGGCAATGGGCTCAACACAAAAAGACTTATTTTGTTACATCATACAGTCATTACTTGGCTAAAAAAATGAAATCCATATCTAAACACACTTCAGTAAGCAGTTTTAATCATTTACTTGGTGGAATTTATATGAAGAAAATCAATCATGTAAGTTATGGTTTGCAAAGCAGTAATGGTGTGAAAATTTCATGCTTCATTGACATCCAGTACATTTGTTTAAAAAATATCACACATGTGCCTGGTGTAGTCTGGAGATAGCAATACGTATTAACCAATGGAACAAAGAAATATGTATACTGCCAATATTGTTAAAACAGTACAGAACAACTTCAAAGTCACAATTCAAACACATACAGTTCTAAAAAAAGTCCAACATGTATGCACATAACTGCTAGATAGCCACAATGGATAGTTTCAACATGCAAAAAACAAGGCATTGTTTGTTTGGTTACAATGAACTGTTTCTGCACTCAAGTTGCTTAGTTACTTTGTATATATTGCATTGAAGGACTCCCTTTGGAAAAAGTTGCATTAACACTGCGATATGCTTTCAGGCTTGTGAAATAAAATTTACAATATTATATCAACTGCTTTCATCCATTGAGTAGACCTTAACGCACAGAAAAATTGCAGTGAATAGTCACACTGCAGTGAGATACATGAGACAATTTGGAACTCACCGTTAATGCTAACATCAGTTTTTCTTTTACCACTATTTCAGTAAAGTTCTTGTGTTCGGCAAAAGAATCAGTTCATTGCAACCTACACAGACACAAAAAACTTGCGGAAAAGTTTTACAGCAGGGTCAGACATTTCAAAATGTCAAACAATGCAAGATTTTGTTTGGCTAAACCAAAACAACACATACATGAATTAACTTTCTCTATCCAATACACCCCTCAGCAGTTTGAAGTACACACCAACCAAAAATTCTTTTGTTGTTCACTATTTGATGATTTTAATGAATTTAAATAAGACATGAAACTTGGGGACATAACCAAGTGAAAAATTTGAGAAGTGTTTTATTGGAATTTGAACACAGAGTTACTGAAATGATAAAGCATTTAAAGAAAAAATGGTAGATGTATGCAACAGCTTCAGCAGATGTGTCTATTCTAGGCCCAAAAATATGAAAACATTTGAAATTCTAGGACACTTAATGCACAACCATTTTGTGCTCCCAACACTGGTTTCAGGTTTGTTTAAGCATTCTGAAACATACTCCTTATGCACATATATTCCCAAAACATAAGCAATTTGATGCAATTAAATAGCCAGCACAAAAGTTATTTCAATCTACTTTGACTTTTAAACCCAAATCACCAATGTCTTAAAAATAATTGCCCACAGTACTTCGTTTTTGAGACATTTGCTGGGTAACACAAGAATCTGTTATTTGGTACTGACATCAACGAGTGAATTCAGCTACCCTTGAAACACAAACTGCACTCTTCCACAAGTTACTTCATTATTCCCCCCAAAATGATTTCCAGCTGACAAATACATATGATTGCCAGCACATGATTTTTTAAAGTTTTCACACCATAGTGCTGTTCTTTCAAAGTTATCCTAAGATCATTTTGTTTTTGCAAGAGAACCACCAGCCATTAAAGTTTTACCAGCTCCACTAAGAACAATATATGGACTTGATTCTGAACGAAGCTTTTCCTTCATCATTGCCACAGTGTTCAGTGGAGTATCAGTTGAACTCATATGCTTCATGGTCTCTTCTTCTTTAGATTTCTTCATTCTCTTTTCCTGTTTCGTTTTACCAGAACCTTTGCCATGAAAGCGATGTGATAGCTTGCGGAATGCTTCCTTTGAACTTAGAAGTCTTCCACGGTCATCAACATATTCAATCTCCACCTTAGGTTTGTAATCCTTTTTCTCTGCAAACTCAGAAACCATACCTCGATCAAAACGATTTCGATCTTTCATGTACTTTTCATTTGCATATTTGTCCAAATAATCTACAGCATTCTTATCTTCAATAGCATAATTCTTAGAATACAGACTACTATTTTTGTTAGTTGTGACTATCATACTTCCTTTTGTGGTGCCTTCATCATTTAGATACCCTTTGTGTTGTGCCAGTCGCAAAGCACCTAATAATCCACTTGATGCCAGTGGTTCAGCTTCAATTGGAGCATGTTCATCTGTTTCAGCAGAGGCTGATTGATTCGGCTCTGCTTCTTCAGATACAACTGAACTCCATGTTGACACAGTCATGGGTTCTTCAGCCATTTCATCATCAACTTCCATATCTGGTTCATGTTTTACTTCAGGTTTTTGAGAAAATGATGCACCAAGTTGTTGACAAAATTCATTAGTTGCGTTCAAATAAAGAGTGTTTGAAAATTGTTCCTGTGGTTTTTCAAGGTTTGCTTCAGATATGCTTTTCAGATGCTCTGCAACTTTTAATGCTCCTATGTCTTCATTATTGCTACTTTTTACTGCCCGTGTTTTTTGCAAAGCTTTTTGCAGCTCATTGTTTATGTCTTCTTCATCTTCATCACCAATAACCATATCTCTTTCAGAGTGCTCAGCACCACCATTATGCTGTTTAACTGGTTCTCCTTCACTTTGACCAGGCATAATGTCATTTGATTGTTGTGATCTGCAACCATGATCATTACCAGAAGTTTCACCAGGCAAAGGTGTAAGACTGTCCGCAGAAAAAGTATCACGTTTGCGAACTTTTTTTATTTTTCTCTTCCTTTTTTTAAATTTCATTTCTTCTTCAGTTAAATATTCTGACATCAATTTCAATTTAGGAAGTGCCAAGCTTTCACCTTTTGCTTTGATCTCTTTTCTCATCACTTCTTTTTGTTGTTCCCATGATGTATCAATAAGTCCTTGTTCACCAATAGTAAAACGATTTCTTGTTTCACCTTCAATTTCTTCATCATATTTACCAAGGACAGTCTTTGCTTTATAAAATCCAAGCTCATCTACTTCTTCTTCCTCATAAGCTTTATATCCAAATCCTTTTCTTTTGATTTCTAAATTCTTTTTGGCTTTTTCGTGATCATCAAGAGACACGCTGTGCAAGACATCTTCATCGTCGCTTGCCAAAATGTCTTTATCTTTTATAACTAGAATTGCTTCTTTTCCTGTGCCAAAACTTTTAAGAGAATGCTCAACATTAAGACCTTTCAAATTCTTCTCAGTGTAGGCAGCAGCATTAGAGGAAGATTTAAATTCCTTTTCAACAAGGTTTCCTATGCCAAATTCATCTTCAACAGCAGAAAGGACTTTTTCTCTTTTGATTTCTGCTTCTTTTTTGCGACTTTTTAAAACCCAAGACGCAGCACTCTCTTCATCATCTTTCCCCAATGTTTTCACTTTAGACAACTTTTTGTTTAATTCTCTATTTTCACGTCTTGCCTGAAGCTTTATACGCATTTCTTCTTCTTTAGATTTTTTCCGCAAATTTTCAGCTGGAGCATGAACAAAAGGTTTTGACTTAGTGCTGGCTTCACCAGCAGCATCTTTATTAAGGTCCAAAGGTTTCAGGCCCAGTTTCGCTCTAATTCGATTTGTTTCTTCTATACTTAACGATTCTCCATCATTAGAGCTCACCCGAGGTAAATTCTCACTGTCTGGAGGCTTTCCGAATGCTTCATCAGCAACATAAATTTCTTCTTCTTCAATAGAAACTTCTTCTTTTACAAGCGAATCTGCAGTGGATGCACTTTCTTTAATTTGAACTTCATTACTTCCCTCTTTATGTTTTCTGTTATGCTTTTTTTCAGAATCAGTTTTTCTTCGTTTTTCGCTAGGACTTCTACTTCGTCGTTCTTCATCAGAGTCTGATCGCCTATGCCTTTTCTTATGGCGATGTTTATGCTCTTTTTTACGTTTATGTTCCTTCTTAGATCCCATATTTGGCCAATATAAGAAGTTACCTTGTCAAAAGATTCAAAATAGTGGCAATCCTGAATGCACGAGCATAAAAACCGCACTTCTANTACATGAACGTGCCACAGTATCCTTTGTGTAACAGTTCCNAGCTAAACCAGACGATTTGCCGTCCAAAGAAACCTGCACACACAAGCAATGTTGCACTATTATTTTTCCGGTTTCTTGACTCCATCGTTCAATCAACCACTGAATGTCAGTGCTCAGAGGTAGCCACTTAGCAGAAGTGTACAGGACCCGGATCAGGACTCGAATCCGGCAGGATTCAGCACATTTTGAACAAACCGGATCGGATCCGGACTACGGTTTTATTCAAGTTCCCGGATCAAGATCACGATTTTAAAATTTCATTTTTGGAATTTGTCGCCAACACAATCATAAAAAGAATTTTTGCAAAGATTTAGAGGATGTAATGTAGTTCACATCAACTGCAAATGTGTGAAAAAGGCGCTGTTACACCGGACGTCTCATATACTGCAGAGCACCGGTCCACCACCATAGCATCCCATCAGTCCACTATCAGGCTCAATACAAAGTGATGTCAGAATACATTTGTATATTGTGAGTTGTCGAGGTTAGAGATGTGGTGTTGCTGTGCCTATTTTGCTGTAATATCTATTTTAGTGTGCATCAATTTCAGTTAGTGCCTATTTAGCCTACTTATCGGTTAGATCTTTAATCATCAGTTATTGTTAGTGGATGTAGTCTAGCAAGCTCAAGTTGTTTTGTGATTAGAAGTTTAACTGGCAATATTTCTTTCTGCTTCATGTTTCATTGCATGGTCTTGGTTGACTGCATTTTCTGGATCTGAGTTTCAGTGCCATTTTTGGCTATGTGTGGTTTTATTTTACCCAGTCTGTGTTTGGCAAAGTTTTGCTTTTCAGAAAGAAAGTGGATATAGGTACGGTGAGAGTGATGTGGTTAGAATAAAATGCTGACTTTGTCACTTTAACAGCACCGTTGCGCTAGTATAGCGAATACGTCTACGTCTGCTGTGTGAATGGTTTTCGGTTCGACTTTCACCTTGGTGCCTTTCGTTTTGGTAGCAGTCTAATGGTTTCACTTGTCATGGGACCACTTTTTTACTTTCTTCAAATGTTTCCAAACTTTTGTGTTCAGATTTCCGATTTGGTTTAGGTTTAGGGGTTAGGTTTCGGGTTTAGTACATTAATACCAAACCTAGTGCACTACCTAGTATACACTCATTGTGTGTTACTCTCACGTTACAGGTGACGGTTNAATAACTTTTCAAATACGAAGGTCCACTGACGGACCTGTAGCCACTACGGACCTTTTAGAAAAAANTTTTTGAATAGTTGCACATTGATTAGTCAAATATGTTAACANGATTTTTTCAGGATTNGGATTTCATAGAATGGTCAATGGTCAATGGTTTATTGTTTCATATGACTCAGCCAACAAGCAGAAGCATCATAAAAGCCATCGCATGCAGTAAGCCAATCGTTAGCG
>JGI24159J19872_10009155_pt1 | contig 12983 bp, 4 predicted proteins | sample Ectturendosymbi4_FD_19872 | JGI IMG/M metagenome (IMG submission 19872)
AATCAGAGAAAATTACCATCGGGTCCCTAGGAACAGAGAAAATCGGGTCCCTAGAATCAGAGAAATCGGGTCCCTACAGGTCCATACAGGGTACCTAGCATTTTCCTTAAAAAAACTGGTTTAAACGTAGTAATGTTCTATTTCATAAGATTTTGTTGCAAAGTAAGTTTCAAATGATTTTCATTATTTATTTTTTACTATAGAAGCTGTAGAAGCCTACGGTTACCACTTGTATAAGGTTTGTTGTTGTTTTATGTGGACCAACGGCGACTTGCACGGTGGACGGACCCGCGCGGGTTGCGAGTACCCGCACTTGTGGTGGGGCAACCCGCAGAGCTAAGCGTGCGGGGCGGGCGCGGAATAAGACATTTTTGTGTGGGTAACTGAATGTTGACCCAATACGTGTGACATTGACATGAGAAATAAAATTAATGCTGCAGAGAGCTTGTGGTGCAAGGCTGTAGTAACATTCTCCAGTGGTGACGAGACCGCAGATTGGAGTTTACAGCTCTCAGTGATCTTGCAAGAAATGGATTCTGTGTCATGGCAACCAACGCTGCTAGCGAACAAGTGTATAATATAGCTAGGCCTGTCGTGAATAGCAGAAGAGGAAATTTAAAAAGTTCGTCGGTGAACAACATGCTTTATTTCAATAGTGCTCTTAAAACTAAGAAAGAAGCGTTTACAGTTGACTAAAAGGTTTCACACTTTAGTTTACAGTGTTTTTTCAAGAGCTTGTGTTGGCTTTGAAATGAACCACTGAATAAATTGCCACTAGCGATAAAACACATGGCATGAGATTTCAATGGTTTTCAGGCATGAGATTTTAATGGTTTTGAGAAATCTGAGGGTACGGGGCGGGAGGGGGGGAGATTTCTCAAATTCATGCGGGTGCGGGATGGGGCGTGTTTAAATTTTTCAGCAGCGGACAAAAAATTTAAATCTGCGCAGAACTGCTATGATTCACTCACAGCTAACAATCCAAACTTTCTATCATGGGTCTTCATGACTATAGCTACGTTTTCTGATTAAAGCACAATATGCTATTCACCAAGACTAGGTAGCTCCACAAATGTATTTGTGNCAAGAAGCCTTGGTTTGGCGAAAGCTGCAAGTGCAGGTGTCACTATTCCTAGCTTAGATTCTTTNTCCAGGTTGGGGAATCACCCGAAATTGGTCGCTCAANTTCCTCTGACTTCCTAAGTGTGTAAACCATAATATGGTTCAATTTTCCAAGACTTCGCGATAGTCTAAACTCGCCTTAACACATATTTAGGTGCAAACACGAATTGGATATAATACATAAACACGTTACTATTGACAAAAGAGTTGATGCAAAAGCCACTTGTAGCAATGTACTTTTCTCGCTAAAGATGTGTTCTGACTTGCTTTTTTTTCGCTGAGATGTTTCGGTCATTTTTTGCTGAGATATTTCGGTCAATTGTCTCACAGTTGTATTAAAACTCGCCGTAACAGTGTTCATTAGTGTATATTTTAAAACATTCTGACCGAAATGACTCAATTTTTTTGGTCATTTCACAAACATTTCGGCCTGTGACCGAAAAATGGCTGAAAGAAAACCTCAGGTTCTGACCATACGACATGGAATTATCCTTGCATATTGTATTTGTGGATCATGCCTCGAAACAATTCATGTGAATGTCACTAACATCTGCAAACAGGACCTTGGAAATGCAGAAGCCGTGAACGAGTGTGGCCAGTGCGGTCCGCACTTGCGATTGATTTGATATTCGCTGCTAGAACCGCTGTCACTGTGTCGGTTGTGTGGTACCAAAAATGGCGCTAAACTTCAAGAGTATGTTCTGATGTGTTCAAATTTCGGCAATAAATGTGTGTTGTGCCTGTCGCCGATGTCGCTTGGGAACGTTGGGATGTTTTGAATTTCAGGAAATCAGATCGCTTGTGTGAAAAATGGCCCATAGTTTTCAAAGCGACGTTTATTTAAAATCTGAGAAAATTCAATCTTACAATGGCACCTCTAAGGAACGTCTAGCTATGGGAAGGTTTTGTAGTAAAACACTAAAACTTGTTTGAATTGAAATGGCCCGTCAGAGGCAATAAAATTTATACCCGGTTTGTATGGAACAAGGTAGTAGTGATGTATTCGATGCCTTAGGTTTCGAAACCGAAACCTGGTACAATCTTCGAGAGCGATAACTCAATGTTTGAGACCGAAAAGCAATAATCGAAACACCAAAAGTCTTCAGATGGTGATTGAAACCCGACTCGACATTTAGTCATGCAACAAGATATCTAATACTCAGCCATTATGTTTCTGAACATTATCATAATTTTGCGTTAATGACGTTAAAAAAGCCTTTGCCGTTTTTGAGCATTCATTTCGTGGAAATTCATTGAAACACACTTTTTTATTTTTTATTTTCTACGGGAAATTGCCAAGAGGGAACAAGTTGAACTGTTGTAGCTTTTCCAATCCACGTTGATGTAGGCCACTCGGGACAAAGGCTCAAGACCGAGATTTACGTCTTTCGGAACCTGAGACATTCAAGACCGAGACTCGCAAAACCGGCTCTTGAAATGAGTCTCAAGAGTCAAGACGGAGACCTAGTCTCGAGACTGCAAGACAGGCACACGTATTTGTGGACACCTCTATAAAGGGTTTTTCAAATAGATGATTCTTGGTGAACAACCAACAAAACAGCCTCACTCTTCAACCACATTGTCAAACCTTCAGAGGTGCATTAAGCCCCACTTTTCTGAAACCTGAAAACGATGTTTTGATTCTTTCTGAGTGTATTCATCAAAACGTAAGGATTTATTCGAGTTAGTGTGATAAAATCATTGATGTTATCATTTTGAGATACACCCTGGTTTGTAAATACGTTTGGGTTGACGGACAGTGATCCTACCTGCCTTTTTTCTCAACGGTCCTGGGTGCATGAATTTCAATATCAGGCCTCTATATCTTGATAAATGAGTGCTGGTTTTATAAACGCAAGCACAATAGCAATGCTCTATTGTTTTGCAACATTACTTTTGTTGTGGATTTTTTGTCAAACTGTGTCAAACTGCACGTTTCTTTTAGACATTGTATGTGTTTGAAGAATTGCCAGAGCGTTTATTTCTGCGGTAGCAAATAAGAGATTGTTATTCCGCATCTTGTTTTAGGTCTTGACGGTATGTGGTATTTTTCTTTTCAGGAGTTCAAAACTATCGAGTAAAGGTGAAGACTCCTCAAACAGGAGTAGTCGGTGGACAAGCGACCCTTGTCTGCTTGTTCCCATTACCGCAAAGCTCTATGCCATTTTACCACAGATCAGTCATCTGGAAAAAGAAAACGAAATCCGGTCGATTCACAAATATTTTTAACAGTTGGTTCATCGACGTGCCAAATGAAAAGTACAGGTAAAATTCCTTGAACTTTAAAAGCTGCGTCTCTCTGATCAAGATCGGCAAGGCATTTAAACACGGCAAATGAAGCTATATCTTATATTGGAAAATAATCGGCTCTTCAGCGTAGCTCATGCATCTTTTCAATACAAGGACGTATTCTCATCATGTGCATTATGGATTTGTGGTAAAACCTGTTACTTTGAACGAAACTTTACTGCATTTGATTCGAACCTAAACGGTCACGACTTACTCAAAATGTGTGTGTGTGTTTGTATCTGTGTATGCATGTGTGTTTGTGGGAGAACCTCTACTAATGAGAATGATCGTTTGTAGAAAATTCTAAAGTTAGTTACTACGTTGCCCAGCCATTGTTAGACCGATCTTCGCATCCTGCAGAGATTCCCGAGGAAAGTCATCGCCAAGAAGTTGGATTCAGGTTCAGCTGCAAGCGCTATTAGAGTGCAAAAATATTTCCCGCTTGCCTATCGGTTCCCCTACGTACATTGACTGCTTTGCACGACCGATGAGCTCATTCTGCCCGCAAATAGTACTATACTTGATCCGTAGTTAGATCCCTGTCAGGCGTCACCACTCCGAGCTATGGACCTGGGAATAAATAATGGTTAAAGGGTATTCCAGTTCCCGAATAAAGTGCCGAACTCTCGAACTGTAGTCCCATCACCTGCTGTAGTTGAGCATCATGCGCAGGACCTGACTATGATAACATGTGGATTAATCAAGTTTACCAAACGCCATTGTTATTTTAGCTTTTCACAATCCTGTATTGCATGCTTATTATAAATCAACTTTACTTGCTAATCCAATATAACCCAACTGTAAGCGAAGTGTTCTTAAACCGCTGAAGTGTTTTTTGAACAGCTTCTGAGTTCATAAAGCAAGCCTAAAGTCTCTTGATTCATGCATTAATCGTTGGAAATATCGCAACCTTGGGCCAAAAGCGCTCTTTTAGTTCTAAGATACATCTTGGTGTTATGTTTCCATCAAATGCAAAAACATGTAAACGTGGCTTTTGTGTTTTACCTACTTTAAAAGCAAACCTGAGAACTGCAGCTTGCTTTCTGTTTTCATCTCTTTTTCCTTTCATTTGTCGAAGCCACACTATTCTGGAAGCAAATTGTTTATTGGTTCAATTTTAATAGTTCGACATAGTTGTGAAAAATTTTAATAGTTCGACATAGTTGTGAAAAATTTTAATAGTTCGACATAGTTGTGAAAAATTTTAATAGTTCGACATTCTATTTGAATAAGAGCTGATGATGCCTACTTTGTAGGCGAAATATATACTCTGTAAGATCATAGTGTCTGATTCTGTGCTGAGAAAGGATTTCCTTCTGTAGACAGTAGTTGTGAAAAAGTTTGAAGTTTTTTTTCACCTGCATTCTATGAATTGCAAACGCATTTTGTAACTACTGAGGGTCACACACGCCTGCAACTTAATGAACACCTCGGACTAACAACCAAAATGAAGAGAATGTTTCGAGCCAATTGAGTAAAGAAAGAATTTCCAAACGTTTCCTCATAATTTCATACTTATTGATGAATAAAAAAATGTAATTAAGATGTTGTTAGGTACTGTGGATTTGGTTGTTATTCATATTACGATTTTTGTTTTTTTCATGAGCTATTGATTTCATGATTGATTGATATTATTCTGCACTATACACATGCTGTAGCTTCCACATGGCAAATGTTTCCGTTGTTTAGAATTGTATGGCATATAAATAGAGGGAAAGATTGTTATTTTTCACTTTGTTGGGAGGCAGCTCGCCACTGAAAAGGTTGGTGAAACTCGGTGTTGGATAGTTGTTGTGAACTGACCAAACGTTTCTGCTTATTTGGAACAGAGGAAAGTTTTGTTTCGGTTTAAGTTTGTTGCCGGTTTTATGTGCACCTGAGGTTGTTTCTGGAATCCGTGCACACTTCGATTCTATGTGCACAGCTTTGTAGGAACACTGAAATACAAGCCTTTATTTTCACAAAGACTTGGAATGCGCCGGAAAAGTGTAGGGTCATAGGTATTTACCTTTTTCCGTGAAAAAGGTGTTGTACAAACGTGTTCAGCAAAAACGTTTTTCACAGCAAAACAGTGGTTTTAAATATAAAAAGCCAGGAACATGACAGAAATGTATTTCTAGTGAAATAATGCTTGACTTGAAATGTATCAATATTTGAAAAAATCTTCGGATTTCTACCTTTTTGAATTGAAAAGATTTTGCAGCACTATTTTTTAATTATTGTAGAGAAATATTTTACCGCAAAATGTTAACAACATAAAATTGTCAATTATTCTACAATAGATTTTTAGAAATTAAAATTAAAAAATGGTTTTGGAAAGTCTTTTGAAAATTATACACAAATTTAAATTTCATGGATGCCTGCATTGCCGCTGTTTGTGCAGTCTATTTACCATCATGCTGCTGAGTGCTCTAACTACACGCCTAATAAGCCTACGTCTATGTGAGTGATTGTTGTTTGGCTTTCAAACTATATTTTATTCAAAATATGCTCTTTTAATCTAAATTTTAGAGGACGGGTGAAACTGTCCAAATCACCGGGAAATGCTTCACTGACGATCAGCGACCTAAAAAGACGGGATTCTGGCTTGTACGTCTGTGAAGTCGGAGTTGGATTCAAACGAATGAGAGGATATATCATATTTATAGTTAAAAAGACAGGTATTGCACAAACGAGCTTTCATTGCAGTTATTGCATCGGTTAATTACTGTGTGTAACATGTTTTTTACGGATCAAGGTTTTTTCCTAAATCCTAAACAAAAGCTTTCTATTCTTAACTTTGTTTTAGAGGCTTTAAGAACTATGCAGTTTACAATCCTGTTCTGCTGATAAATAAATTTTCCACGGCTTATGTTTGAGGAAGAAGCACTTTTTGCAAATTAGTTTTTTTGGGTAATTTGTTTAGTACAGTTATTCCGCAAATAAAGCATTTTTTCTTTTGTTTGTGCAACCGCTGGGAGTTCAGTAAGCAAGAAAAAGCTGAAAATCGCTGAAATATTCTGGTAATAATTGCCCATAAAAAATTCAATTTTAAGCTTGATTGTGTTTTTCTTATTCATTCATTCATGTTTGTTTGGGAGAACGTCTCAACATCTTAAAGCGCCACATACACTTCAGTGCGAATATTTCTATCCTGGGTGCAAAGACGGACCACATACGGCAAAATTACATCGTATCCAAAAAGTAATAGAACTTATTTTAAGCAAAGAGAAAACGTGACGTTTTTCTCCCGGGGAACCTAAAAACAGGTGGTTTTGTAGTTTAGTAAATAAGGTATTGTTCAAATAACTAGTCTCCACAAAGCTGAAGGTTTTAGTCCACCAGCAAAGTTTTTAATAGGAAATCGATTGCACGTGTAACACTATGCATCCTCAGGCCTACAATCTTATTCAAATAGAATGGGGAATTGTTCAAAACCTGTTCACATTTTTGTTCACCTCTTCTAATTATAATTTTCCTTTCATGTAATGACCTCTTTTTTATGTCAAAACAGATCTGTTTTGTAAGCACATATATATATATTTAAAAAACATAGAAAGACTGTACCTTTAAAATTGGCCCTAAGGAGTCCCATACCTTTACACATATGTACGCTATAAATTGATCTGTGGATAGTCTTTTCCTACTAAAGACATTCCAAGGATGAAGGATTATATGAATACATATTTTCCAACTAAATAAATGACGTATCGAATGCTGATAAAAGCTATTTCTTAAATTTATGCATTATATCAGCCTTTTCTAACTTGCAAATGTCATTAAAATGTAATATTCTAAACCCTGCACTCGGATTTTCAGTACTTGATCTATATGCACTAATCGCATAATTTTATTTTTGAATTCCACTTATTGGCTTCGAGGTATGGTGAAGCTGAGCTTTGCAAGCATGTTTAGAGCTGATGAAGTTGAGTATGTATATTTTGCTCGAAGACACATACTTGCGCCACTGTTTTTGTCAGATTCAACTGCTGTGTAAAAGTTATTTCAATTCCGTTTTTAACCATGAATGCCAGATGTTATATAACCATGAATGGCAGATGTTATATAACCATGAATGGCAGATGTTATATAACCATGAATGACAGATGTCATATTAAGGCAATGGAAGTCTGTTTTGATAAATTACCCAGACGCATATTGAAGGTTGACTTATTTTCCAGTGCAGATTAAAATTAATTTTCATGAACCGAAAATCGTCTCGCGTTTCAAAACTTTCACTGCAGTTAATCAGTATGTATTGCAAGTGTTGTTCTTTGATCACAGAAATTAACCTCATCTCGAAGAAACACCAGCGCGGATACGTCGGCGGAACAGTCGTTCTACTGTGTTTATACTTTCCACCAAAACCGCACACCCTACGGACATCACGAAAAGTGATATGGTGGAAAGATGAAGGAAATGATGAGAAAAAGATTTTGATTGATCGAGATCACTCTTCAAAATCCTTTGATATATACAGGTTGTTCTAGTGTTTATTTTATATATTTTTAAATCAAAACAACATTTCTGCCAGAAGTGTACAAATTAAAACTTAAAAATCTTGCAAAGCCGAAGAAACAAAAACAAAAAATCAATGAACATGAATTTATGTGCAACGTTTCCGAAACAACGTTTAAATCGTCAGCAAGTTAAAGAGAATGAAGTGCCGTAAATTACATCACAAAGCATGCAAATGGCGCCGTATATACAAAAAGATAGCCAATCACCGCATGTCAAGCATAGAGGTAAACGCCAGCACAAAATCTCCAGCGGTCGACTAAAACTTTACAATGAACAGCAGATTACGTATTTTTATACCATGGAATGCCTTAAGTTTTGGTAAAAAGAGAACAATTGCAATCGTGTGAAAAAACACAAGTCTTCTGTTCAATTCCAATTTTTCAATTGCAGATATCTGTTGTCGCTGCGGGTTGACCCACAACCTGCATTCTAGTTGGTGTTTTTATGAACTGTGTTATCTACAAAACTTTAGATCCGCTTCAATCAAGCTCAAACCAAATGTATTCCACGATACTCCTTGACTTTCATGATAACTAGTTCTTTATTTTCTTTAATAGCCAGCTCTGATCAGGTTGTGTGTTTCTGTGTTTGCAGGTTACATTGAAAACCTTCAGCTGACTAGTTTGACGAGCTCTTGTCAACAATAGAGAAACTAATTAAAGCGAAACTAAACAACGTTAATGTCACTAGCAGAAAAAGAGTCGATAAAAGTAAAAAAAAAAAACTACAGTATTAACTCACTGCACTCTTTTTCTTTCAGCGCTTCAGCACATAACGCACTGAATAGCGCGGTTACGAACACAAATATATATTTTTGTACTCGTGGTAAGCTCGTAGCACCTAAGAACACAATCGATCCAGCACGCAGTTGCGCACTGAAGAATCAAGTAATAATAATTCAAACACAACTATACACTGGACTCACCGAGCGCACGAGGGAGCGTTTAACACAGTTTTTCTGCTCTAACTAAAACCTCACTGGAACTTTCCACCATGAGTTGAGCTCACCGAACTGAACTATTATAGTCGAGGTATGACCCGATTACGAGACTTTGCGCCCATGTCATTCCTGTTATTCACGCTTATAGAGTGAAAACCGCGCTGCATGCAAATACAACAACAATCCACTTAACAAGGGGATAATAAAACCGCAACGTTATGGGTACGGATTTTGAAAATTTCATGATATTTGTTAAACAGTTTGTTTGCGCTCTATCAAAGCCTGCATTCGCATGCGGCAATACAAAAAGAAGGACGAAAATTACTATCTGCAGCTGGCAGTTGACTTCAAAAATATCTAATTTTGAGTCCACTACCTGGGGTCAACAACACATCATCTGCAGCCCCAATTAAAAATCATTCTCCCATGATTGAAATTCGGTAAGGTGTGTGCATTACACATTCAAACTTCAATCTTGGTTTCCTTTCAGGAATGTCTTTCAAAACCTATGGGAGCCAAGTACAAATTGACATGTTCATGGTGGGAAACCTTCATATTGCCCAGAATCAATTCAACCTTACTAACCGTTTTACGAAACCAGAAGTTCCCACATTTGAAATCAAACGTATGCAAAGAGCCAGCCGGAACATAATTCTGAATTTTACTGAACCACAAATTTGTCTCCCGCTAATCACGCCCAAAAACAGAAACGATTGCATATTTTAGAGACGGTTCAATTTCAGAAAACCGCTCGTTTTTTAAAAGTCGTTAGTTCATCCACGTGACTGGTTTTATATTTATTTTGCTGTTGTTCGCCTTCCTCAATTATAACTGGCATGAACTCCTCGCCTATCATTTAGTATATGCAATAGTACATGGACGTTTTGTGGTCTTAGCAGGGTTTCTTTTTAAATCTCGCTGATGATGAAAACAGTTCCTTTGAAAGCGTTCAGTGGACAATCACTACATGGCTATTTGAATTTTTTCTTCTACTGTAATGCCTTATCAACTATGAACATGATTCTGAGGGTACAGTATCTACTGTGCAAATGATCTTGAAGTTTGTGAAACTTTTTTGATAGAAACTTCAGGAAGTGAAAACCGTAAAGCCAACACCACGACCACCATTTTAGTTTTTGAAAGACTCACGAAAGCGGGCAATATGTATTGTGTGCAAATGTAACTCAAGCTGGACCTGGCTGAGGTTGGAAACTCATAAAATTTTGTAAATTGTTTATCAGGTCCTGAAAAGATCAGGAAATGCTTTGATTTTAAGCTTCTAACAGTTAATCGTGTCAAATACTCGTTCAAGCGTCAAGACGAATCACAGCAGCATGCGCAGGCAATTGTTTCGTTTGCACTGAAAACTTTTGTGAAAGTCCAGTGAAGGTGTCCTGCTCCCGCTGAATGTAGGCCTACTCAGTAGTTAAGTTCGTCTTACGCCAGTTACCACCACTTGCGACGACCGCACACGCAAAATTATAATCTTGTATCATTTGTTCAGAAATGGACAAAGGCTTAATCTTCTGAAAAAGGCTATATGGGTAAAAATAGTTGTAGTTAAATACAATATGCAAAACATTATTAGCTACTAATTAGAAAATCCTCCCATGTCTTGTGAAGATGCTAATTTTTGCATCTGAAACGATCATAATATTGTGAAATCAGATTGTGCTTGGTAACGAAAAATGTCATTATTTGAAACGTGTGGTTCATCAAAAGAAAAACAACACATTTTTGCTTTATAATTAACGTTTCGCTGGCGACGCTTTATAGTTTGATGTTGTTTCACATTTTCTTTAAAAGGAACAATTGAACCGTTTTCCTTAAAAGAACTGCAATAATATAACCACCGTCTGTTTTCTGGGAACATCACTTTTACTGCAAGCGCCACAAATTCTTTTTGCCCTTCTTCCACCGGTATCACAAAACGTTTTGCAAGGAATGCCGTTGCTCCAGCAATATTCGCAACGGATTCGATGTGAGTGGGGTCTACAGTAATGGGGTGGTTGTCTTCATGCACAAAAAGATGCCACAAACTAAATTTAACCTAAGCTGGACGATGCCTATTGCAGTTTTCGTCCAGGCCGTAGCACTACAGATCAAATATTTTAGACATTTATTGAAGCATAACAAGGATGTCTCCTCGGAAAAGCACACGACCGGGTGCCTCGAGAAAAGTTGTCGAAAGTGTTGCGGGAGTGCGATGTTGACTTCTGTTACTGGCCGCCAAATCATTGCATTCCTGTTCAGAAGTTTGTGTTCGTGTCGGTTGAGTGAGTTAAATCACAACCATTCATCGTGGATGTTGAACTTCGGCAACGGTGTGTTGTTTTCACCACTCCTCATCGTAGTCTATCAATTGGATAGACAGTCGCAGTCGAGTCGACGAGGGTGTTACTGTGGGAATGCTGCAGAATCAACCGTTTGCTTTGTGCAGTCGACTTGTTGCTGCTTGCATCAGGGCTGTAGAGCCGGAACCCAAACTTCAGGCTCCAATCTATAAAAGTTTTGGCTTCGGCGGCGGCTTGAGAACAATTTGGTCCAAAATTAAAAACTAAAAACCATTATATTATTTGTACAATTGGCTTGCTGTACAAACTATGTCTGTTGAACGGGAACTCAAATTTCAGGCTCCAGCCATCCAAAACTGCTTCGGCTCCTGCTCCACAGCCCTGGCTTGCATCCTCTGAACAAGGTCTTCAATATGAACTTGTTCAGTTTTCGTGCGACCAAGTAGAAATGAAAATTAGCGCTAAGACCGAGGAAACCCAAATCTGCGTATTCTAAAAGCAATAGTAATACACTGCAGCCGGTGGAGAAATACAAGTACTTTGGGGTGGTATTCATGAGTGACAGAAGGTAGAATAAGGAGATTGGCACAGGGATTGGTGGAGCAAATGTGTGTATGACATGAGCTTTATTGCTTCGCGGTCGCAAAACGGGAGCTTTCAAACGGTGCAAAGCTGTAGGTTCCCTACCGGTTGGTTGAACGGCACACGAAACGTTTTCTACCGATGCGTTTCAGCAGTTGTCCCCAAACGTTTGGTACGGTCAAAGGTCAGCCTTTGAAATGTCGCCAAAGAGCGAAGATTTGCACTGCTGTCGTCTGGGATGCGTGTAAGCGCAAGGGTTGGTCTAGTAGCGCTTGTCGCATATCGAACGTCGGTTATGCTGTTTGTGAATATCCTTCCTTTAAGCAATCTTCAATGCTTTATAAATTCATTGAAGTTTGAAATACTGTAATAACAACCTTTCCAATTATGCTGTATTTACTACGATTCATGATACACACAAAAATCAAGTCCAACAACGGTCTAAATGGAGCTGCGTTTTCGTAAGAATTTTGCGTTGTAATTTGTATCCAAACAACCGTTTCAATGTTGTCAAATTTCATGCGCAAACAAGAACCAAGTTAAAAAAGTAATTAGATTGGTGTAATGTTCATTTCTTGCAAGTTTTAAATCGATCAACGCCTTGGTTAATGCTATATTTACGACGATTTTTGTTGCTTGCGAAAATCAAACCTATCAATGTTCTCAATGGGAGCTGCCTTCTCATGAGATTTTTTTCTTGGCAAGTTCTGGCCTAACAACAGTGCCAATGATGCTGTGTTTCATGCGCAAACAAGCACCAAATTGAAAAGGTAAAAAAGGATTCGTGCAATGTTATTTGCTTGCAATGTATAAACCAGCAACGTTTCTCATGATGCGCTCTATTTACTACGATTTTTGGTGCATGAAACTATCAAGAAGCACTGTCATGGTAGCTGACTTACCGTGAGATTTTTTCTTCAGAATTCCTGGCTTAGCAAAAGTCTCAATGACGCAGTGTTTCATGCACAAGCAAACATGAAACTCAAAAAATAAAATATTTAAATAAATAGTTATTGCTTGCAAATTTTTAAACTTACTAACGACGTCAGCGCTGCTCACTTGCGGTAGCGAAAGTTTCGCTGTTGGTATTCATGGCCAAGGTGGCCAGTAAAGGTAACCTTGGCCAAAATCACCATGAAAAATTGTCAGACCTCCGTAGAAGTTTACTTGGTATTTGATTCTAAGTATGTGAGTTGTAGTTTGCCTGTGAGTAAACTCTGGCATCCCGCCAGGAGGTACTCTCTGGCATCTGCTGC
>JGI24159J19872_10009157_pt1 | contig 12982 bp, 9 predicted proteins | sample Ectturendosymbi4_FD_19872 | JGI IMG/M metagenome (IMG submission 19872)
GTGGTGAGAGTTGGCAAATTTACAGGCACAAAGGCGGTTAAAAAAGGAAGGCAAACTCAAGGAGGTTCGGTAACGGATAAGCTTCGTTCATGTTTTACGTGGTTAAAAAACATTGCCCTCGGCTAATAATAAAAATCGCCAGAAGATCTAATTCTGCTTAATTCATACTTCGTTTGTCGTTAAAGTTTTTCTTAAACTAGTAGCCCAGTGGCGTATCTATGCAAAATGCAAAATGGCACCCATGGCAAAGTTTGAATGTGCGCCTTTTTCAATAATTTAAATATTAGATATAGGCGCAAATTTTTCGAAAGAGAAGCTATGAAGCAAATGAAAATTTAAAACAACAAATGTACGTTTATTTTTGCTACGTTTCAGCAAATAAATTTGTAAATTGTACATAATGACCATAATATGCTTAATACTTTTATGCTAATTTAGTTTTGTTATAAAGATTATAAAAACATTCAAATTATAACGATACATAATTTTATGTTGTATTGGCTGATAATTTTTGTTTTATATTTTATATATATACATATAATTTATATTGAACAAACTATAAATCTTGCAGAAGAATTACATGACATATTGCAACCATGAATGACAAATTTTTTGAACTGAACCACAGGTAATTTGGATGGTACAATAAGTTACGTGTACAAAAGCGACACCACGTCTGAACCTGCCGCAGCCAAACCACTTCACAAAAATAGCTAGCTCATCTCTTCGTTCATGAGTTACCATTTTTTGCTCAACTGGTACGGTAACGATACTAACTGCTGATGTTTCAAGTTGCAACTATGGTTCTCTTTCTTAGTGGGCTGGCGCGTTGTGTTTAGCCCAGAGGTTCTAAAACTTTTTTAGGCGCTCCCTTTGGTGTTAGTCATTGATATTCGCGCCTCGTGTAACCTCAAAATAATACACAAAAAACAGAAAAACAATTCATTTGGCATTATCCTGCCTTTCAACAATATGTCGCTGTCATACCCCCGCCCTCTTTGCGAATCTTTCACGCTTCCAGTTTAACAACCCATGGTTTAGCATATTTATCGAACACTAGTGGCCATCGAAGAAATTTCGTGAAGTCAGAGGTGGGCCACAGCAATTTCAAATAATTTGAAAATCTGTGGGAGCTAAAGAGTAATGAATTGCGTAACAGTCAGATTCTCACCATCCCTGAACTCGTCACAACCACGTTCTAACTAACATCCTCTTGCCTGAAACGCAGCAGCACCTACCAAGGCTAGCCTTTCTTGTAGCGTGCCGTGAGGACCAGGTCTTGTAGACATTGCAAGCGAGCGTTCTTGTTCTGTCACAATACTTGGTGCTGGCGCAACTCGTTCGAATTATTGCTTTGGTTACGGACGTTGTATCGATGCAGTTAATCGTTGTATGGGGCGCAAAATAGAGGTTGAAAAAACTGCAAGCAGCAAATTTTAATTTTTGCCAGGCAGTTTTTGCGCCCCCATCAATGTGGCGCCCATGGCGCGTGCCATGCCTGCCATACCCTAGACACGCCACTGAAAAAGCCGGTAATGTAAAATATTGATAGATTAATATCTTTGCCATTTTTTTACCAAAAGTTGGCCTACTACTTGCCAAATTTGTCTGCAAAATTTTGTTTTCTTTTTGCTTTGCTAATTATACAAAAAATGTAGCATCGCTTACACTTGTACTTATTTCTGATTTCATATATTTTCAAAACATTGACTAGCAAGTCGAGCATGTGTCTAGTTTTTCGGAAGTTACCATTTATTTGTTTATTTGGTGGTATGTTATCACTGTCGCTGTTGGCTATCACTGAAATTGAAAATTATGCTTTGGTCATTGATGTCACCACTATCTTCAGGAAAGTTTTAACTAATGCAGTTACTCATCAAACCAATATTTTTGCGATAATGTCGTGAGAATGAATAGTGACTTCACAACTTGCAACAGTTTCAAAAACAAGTTCAAAGTATTAAAAACTACAACATGAAAGACACGTATTTAATGGAAAAAATACTGAACGTTATCTTCATTGTCAGCGGAAGTAAATGAGCGGAACTCAAGAAATAGTAATACAAAATGCGCAGACACCACGGTATAAGCACAAGAAAGGTACGCATAGTTTATGATTTAACATCTTATTCATCACTAACTAAATTTGCTGATGATGAAGCAGATGTTGTATAAACACTAACTTTCTGCGTTGCAATTTCTAGTCTAAACTTTCAAGAATCTGAAGTTGTACTGAATGCCAGGTGCTCTTGTAAATATAGGTAACAATAAATAAGCTACAAACACAAGTCCTTTTTGCGATTACAAATGTTCAATCCAAGTAAGAACTCTAATTACGTAAGAGCTTTCGTCAAAGGTGNACACAACACACGCGAGTGAAGTGTTCTGATGCCAAAGAAAAAGAAAAAAATGCATCGATTGTAATAACTTTTCCCACTCCAAAATTATGTATAAAGGTGTAAAGTGTAAAATTTTGCAGCATATGCCGAATCAAAAGTTTCTGTGGACAGTATTAGAAGTGAAAGGTTTTTGTTTTCCTCACGAAAACCTATGAAAACAAAAAATTATTTAAGCCACCGGGTCGCGTGGAAGGAAGAGCCAGGAGAAATATAAAACCGTTTTGAACGCCTGTAAAAATCTGTGAACAAAGCGCTGCCTTTGGCTTGACTTGAGCTACGTAAATCTGTGACAGTCGTCTCGGGCTTCAATCAATAGTTGATATCAAAGCAGCTGCAGAACGCTACGCTTGTTGTTTTATCTTTGTCGTGGAAGCAAAATAGGTGCTAGAATTGACATTTTTGCTTTGTACTGAGCTTCTACCCACAGCTTTCACATGGACAATTAGTGCTCCGTCTTGAAAGAATAGACTATTGCGGCACAGGTCGACCTGGATATGTAATTCCTTGAGAAGTTGTATTGAAAATTGGAAAAATGGAAGAAGCAAATGATTCAGTTCATAATTCTAAAAACGCTTTCTTGGCAGTCTATTTGATTATTGCAATTATACTTACTTTGGCTGAAAACATCACCCTTCTACGAGCAGTCTGCAAAACTACAGACAGGAACTCGTACCTTTCTTTGGCTCAAATTTGTGCTTTGGAAATATGCGCCGCAGTTGTGGTGCTTCCATGCACCTTGCTCGCAGTCGCTGACAAAAGTTATATTTTGGAAAAGCACGGCGGACAACAGCTTTGTCAATTTTTCGGATCCATATCTGCTTTTTTATACCGCTCCTCAACTTACACATTTTGTCTCACATATATTGACAGGTAAGTGAGTGGTTCGAAAAATTTCTACTAAATAAACTTATCATACTCAGTGCAGGTTGCCAGTCCAGATTTCATCAGAAAGTGTAACGCCAGCATGAGTTCGTTCATATCTTCTCAAGAGGCAAATTTTTTTTTATTTACAGATAAAAAACTTACTTGAGGACTCCATTGCCTTGAAACAGTATAGCAGTTCTCGATAATATTTGTCTTTCATTTGTAAGCGCAACGTTAACTTTATAATTTTTCGATAAAGATAAGCTGAATCAGAGTAACTAGCATTAATTAGCACAAACACTGAAGAGAAGAACTGACCACCTCCAAGTCTACAGTGCATCTGTTCAAAGCAGACTATATGATCTCAGTTAACTTGAGCCTTGCTGTATGAAAACGGTTCAAACAAGCTTTGTTTAATATGTGTTATATACATAATGTTAAACATTATGCATAATAATATGTGGTACACACAATGTTTAATATGTGGTATACAAATTTAATGTGTTAAACACATAATGAATATTCTGTTACCAGAATTGAAGTTCAGATTGTTGCTTCACAGCAAAGGTGGTATACCTATTTATTATAGCGGGTCGCATTGATTGCGGAATGTTATGGGCGCGCCGCGAAAATTCCAAACTATATTACATGATGAAAAATATAACTAGGAACCAAGTGCACATGTTCTTTTTTTACTTTGAAACGCAAATCCAACATGATTTTAGACTTTAATACGCAAGTCAAACAAAATTTGGGTCACGAAAATGCTGATGTGGGGCCGCAGGTTCCCAATCTTGCTTTAGGCTGCAGTTTAAATTGTTACTTGTCAGAACTGTTCCAATATTTAACACAGATTTGAATGATTTCGCAAGTGGTTATTATAATGCGTATTATTCCTGCTGAGCATCCTATTTATTGGTGGCAGTACTAGGGGTCAGAAAAAAATACGAGTCGCTGGCTGCTGGACTCGAACTGCAAAAAAGTAGAGAACACTTTTTGCGTTCGCCTTCTTTTTTCCGCTGTATTGAAAGATCAAATTGCAGTGTGTTTTATAGAAAACAATATATGTGATCCTACAAAAAATGTGCATTTGCACAACAATGAACTCGCATTTAACCTAGTTAAGTCACAATCTTACAATTCATGTTTAAGTGAGTTAACCCCCATTTTACGTGAAAATGTTTAAGTATTTAATATTAATAAATGGTATAAACTAGTGAGGCGTGGTTTGGTTGTTGAATTCCTGGGTCAGCTCAAAAAAACAAGAGATTATTGCTGGTGACAGTCTGTTTATAATTACTTCCTCTCTCGTTTTTTTCATATGATTTGGCACGGAACAGCGAATAATTTGCACCCTTTAATTTTCTATCACATCATTTTCAGCAGATGTGTATTTTTCTGTATTTTACATCTGTATTTTAATTCCAGTTTTGACATTACATTCAGTTTCGCAGCACCAAATAAAATGCGAGGAGAGCTACATTAAACGAGGGAGTGACTAATTCCTTCTTTTTGAGAATTTCACAAAAACTGCCACTCTAGTCTACACTAGAGGTGAGCGGATATTGATTTTTTAACTCCTGATCCATATCCGAAAAATTTTTGCATATCCATATCCAATCCTTCTCCGAAAATTTCAGACATTTTGTATCCGATATCCATCCGTATCCGAATACGACAGTGGCTAAATCAGAAGCGTCGCCAGAAAGTCGTCAATAGGGGGATTTTACGTTTGTGCAAGGGGGGCTTGACATTCAAATTTGATCAAAATTCCACTAATTTATAGTGTTTCATATTTCAATTTGGGTGGGCTTGGAGCTTTGTTTGGGGGCTAATCCCACCAAACCCCCCCGTGGCTACGGGATTGGTCTAAATACGAAACAAACAGGCAGTGGTTATGGGTCCGCCAGTGGACCTCCATTTTTGAAAACTTATTCGTCCGCCTCCTGTAACGTGACACTATTCACTAACGCATGAGAGTGTGCAGGAAACTGCACTACACTTGGCAGAAACATAACACACCTAAGCCTAACTCTTGAACCTGACCCATAAACCTAAACCGCAAATCTGAACACAAACGTTTGGAAACATTTGAAAAAAGTAAATAATAACTGGTACCATGAAAGTGCAACCACTACCACCAAAACGAAAGGTGCCCGATCATGTGGAGAGTCGACGCAAAAACCATTTGCACAATAAGATACATCTGACTGACTACAGTGTGCTGCAAGTGTGACAAATTCAGCGTTTTATTCTAACCGTGTCACTGCTGGCGGACCTATAGCCAGGGGTATAGTGCCAACAAAAAAAGATGTAGGAACACACATCCAAAAAATAGCCATTTTAAAGCAGCTTTAAACTCATTTTAAAGGAAAACGTGAAAAAGGTGTGAGAATGCCGTTCCCACCCCACTGCACCCCTGCCTATAGCCACTTCCAAACAAAAACACCCTGTCATTTTGTGACCATAAAAAAATAATCCATGAAAAGAACATCACATGTTGTGCACTCACAATCGGAATTAAAACATGAAAAACGAAAAGGCAGTGTGTATTTTGCGGCCAGTGGTAAATCTCTGCTGGGGTTATTTTGCCATTTGAACTGTAGTGTATCCGGCTTTGTCCACTTATAACACTGAGTTCGTGGCACTAGCAGTTGGTACGATGAACCTGGTCGAGTGGGAATTCCTGCTGTGTGAGTGGTCGTCGGTTAGGCTCTCAGCAATTTTGTTTCGGCTTTGCTAATAGAGACAACTTGTCATGTGACCAATTCAACCAATCTGGTTCAGCTAAAGGCGAAATAGATCGAGCAGTACTTTTTGCTGATGACGGCAAAATAGTCATTGGCAAATATGAAAAGGCTGAAGCTGCTGCTTTATGATTTTTAACACATTTAATTCATACATCCTAATCATCTCGAAAAATGAAAGGAACAACAAAACTACTGTTAAGCTAAATCGTAACAGTAGGCTAAACAAGCCTAATTGAGAGCTGAATAAAATACGCTGTAGTTACTGCAAAGCATCATCACATGAAACAATCAATTTAACTGTAGAAAGTTGAAATATCGCTCAAAGTTAGAGTGCGTACGGTTGTAAGTTTGAAAACGGCTAAGGGGTTGATTTTGTAACACTGAGAGTAGATCACAGTTTAAAATATTGTACAACTATGTAGCCTACAAAAACTACAAACTGTCCTGTAGAAAAGCTTGGCTGCATAAACTGGAAAAAGAAAGTTCAAAATTCTAACCAAAAGATATGTAGTGTAAACACTGAAATAAACTATTAGCGTACACAACACACAGTGCCACTCAGCACAACAATGCAGCATACCAGCATTATAAAATACCTTACTTTTCCACTTCGCCGGAACAAAATATATGATAAAGTAGCACGAATTATCATTGATTGTGATGAGTGCAGCATATACTGACAAAATAATTTTGATTTTTTGTGTGAATATAAAAACTATAGTAAAGAAAGCACTACCACCATCATTTGTGACATCGTGGGTCACTCTTAGGGAAATTTCGAAGTATAACACCGCCTATTTTTTGTTACTTTGCATCATAGTTGTTTTGATATCAAGATTGGGAGTATTTTGGTTTATTAAGGACTCGCATAGAATGCGACTCGACCACAGGTCTTGTGGAAAACCATCTCCTCAATTGGAAACCAATTGAAGTTTGTTGAGAATGAAAATAGTTGTAGGCCTGTTCAAAACATTATGACTTAGTCTACTCTGTCTCTAAGTCAATGGTACTTGCGTTTTTGCTTCTAATAGGCCTACTTCTTGCCCAGACTTAGCAACTTTTATTTTTTCACAAATATTGTAAATCAAACAGGTTTCTTTTAAAAGTGACATCTGTCATGATTTTCGTTCATACTTTTTGTGATGTTGTGGATTTTTGCAACCTTCGTCAAGCTCACTCAGCTGCAGGATTTTACCAGCAGCACGAAAAGGAACAATACGCTGTATCCTGGGACCTTTATTTACCCTGAAACCTCATATGAGTTTTTAGCGTATGGAACTCTATATGTAAAAATTGGAGGTAATAGTTACAGTACCTTGTGTCAACCAAATGTAGTGATACTGATGTCACTTGACGTAATGGTGGTTCCAAGAATAAGAAATGTCAAAGTAATGCAATATTCTCGCAAGCTCAAATCGATGCGTAAGCTGTTTGTTTATGTACAACGTATCCGATGTCAACACCTTTTTTAAGAGAGGTAAATATATGGGATATTCCGACGGTTCTTGAACAGTAAAATATGTGTTACAGGTGTCTCGTTATAGCAAGGCCGATGTCATATTCGTCGAGTCAGCGATCGGTATTCTTCGCTATATCAGCTATCTGTAATACAGTCATTGCAGCAGCTTTTACAATTCTTCCCTTTGCATTGCAAAAAACTGGAGTGTGGGCGTACAAAGCCCTTGAAGAAGCGCCGCTTTGCATTTTTGAACCGAACACCGAATCCGGAAAATTACTTCTCTTTCTCGACGCAATGGTCTCTTTCGGCCTCACGTGGATGCTTGTGTTCTTGAGCAGCGCGGGTAAAAACGATGCATTGATTTGTTGACATTCGTTCTTGGAATCATAATCGATTTTATGTTGAAAGCCCGATTTTACCCGAAAATCGATTTTACCTTGAAAGTTAATTTTAATTTCTGAGCAATGCAGTATGATTCTCTCTCTTATTTAACAATTTTTATACACGAATGTAGTTAGTAGTATACGTGTTGGGTTTTGTTGCATATCGTTGTTTTTTAGTAAACAGTGATGTGCGTTATAAAATGTTGTGTGCATGTGTTCCTTGCAGCGTATTTTGGGAACGCTGTTAATTACTTTTGATAACAATTTAAATTTCTCTGTACCGATATTACTTATTACAATTTAGATTATGCTAAACATTTTTGCAATCAGCAATGTCGACTTTTGAGCATCTAGGGCATGTAGGTTTAAAGCGGCGTTCGAATTTAGTGGTCTGACGTAGCTTGCAGCTGCATGGTTTGACTTGTGGAGTTGGGCTTGTCTCGGAGTGTTTCGAAAGGATGAGTCTGTAGATTGCAAATAGTTTGTATCAGCGAGTGACGTATAAATAAGTTCTGATAAAAGGATTATGAGGCAGAAGGGACAAAAACATCGTCCGTGCTATGTCTCGTAGAAAAGATCTGTGACTGACCGAAGCACAGGAAGCTCTCTCTGCAGATGTACTGATTGTACTTGATTGCACTTGCAGTAGACTCAATGCAAGGCCTCTCCTACAAATGTCCTCACAGCAGCGCCTNATNCCCATAGTACCCCCTGATATTGCAAAAGCTGTTGTGTAAATAGCACGATTGGTCTGTCCAACGGTGTAACTTGCGCAGTTACTGCCATGAAATACGCACACTTAATCAAACCCATCGCGCATCGGTCGTCTCGTGCGTGACCAAGTACCATTCTCGGGATTTAGGAAGAGGGCCCCTTTCGAAAATCTACAAGTGCAGGCGCCACGTTGCGCCAGCTATGCATCTGAGGAGGCGAATGGAGACAGAGCAGAGTGCTTCTACTCTGGGACACTTGAAAGACACGCGTAAGCGGCAATCTTGCCATGAGATAGTAATTGAAAACTGGAACATCACTTCACTCACAGCAAAAGAAAACGAACTGGTTGAGGAAGCCAATCGACATTCCCTGGATGTTGTTGGCATCTCTTCAAGTATTAGGCTACGTTGGTTTTTATCGCATTGCCATTAGTCCCGGTACGAACACCACTGACGCAACTAAGCGAGCTCCTACCCCCAATAGGACTTTGACACATGAAAGCCCCGGTGGCAAATTCGTCCCATACTGTGGCTTAATAACTGAAATGACGACATGAGAAAGAGAGACATCAAACTAGTATTACCACAATGATCAGAGTCAGGGTGTTTTAACAGTTTCCCACTCCACAAATATTTCTTTCGCTCGGGCGACAAAGCAATTAAATACAAGCGAAGTCAAAAAGAACATTTTGCTTGCACAGTGACTTAATTTGAGGCAAAATGACATGTGAAACTATGAAGTTTAGTTTATTTCAGAGTTCATGACATTACTTTTTTCACCTGGCTAAGCCATCAGAAACAGTAACACAGCATGGAAAACCTGAAGGTTGTTACACAGAGCTTTCCTGAAATGCTGAGATGGATTACTTTTATGCGCACTAGCGTACGGAGGGGAGGCCACTGTGCCATAGCCACCCCCTCAGACCCTAAAAATAAAAATGTAAAAACAGTATCGTCTAAAACTTGCTTCCAGAATGTACAAAAATGCGTATTTTTAGGTGTAATTTTGCAAAATTTTCCCCGGGGCATGCCACCGGACCCCCTAGAATGGTCGTGCCTTCGGCACTCCCCCTAAAGTTGATTTGTGACGTTATACGATCGTGACGAAACTTGGCCCCCCCATCGGAAATTTTCTGCATACGCCACTGTTTATGTGTATGCGATGCTGGTCCTTCGTCTACCAGTTCGTTGTCCATAAAGCTTTGTTGCTCTTCATCGTGCGTGGCCTTGCGTTTCATCGGCGAGGTGTCCGCAAAACGTTAATGAGTAACTCGATATCACTTTGCTCTTTCAAGATCAAAAGACACATCGAGTTTTTCTGCTTTTACATTCAGCATTTCTAGCTTTCAATCTAGGAAGATTTGCGCACATCGCCTAGTCACACCAGAAAGCCGTTCCACTGCCACGGATTTTCTGAAACTCGGGAACTCGGCCAGAAGTTACAATTACACCACGTGAATCCGACTCCACTGACAGCGTGTAGCAATAGAAGACTCTCCGAACGTCAGCTGGCCAGGAGGGCTCAGCTGCATCCAATTACCGCGCCTGAAGATACCAGAAAGCCGTTCCATTGCCACCGTTTTGCTGTAAGTCGGGAACTCGGTCACAGTTTACACCAGGTGAATCCGACCCTACTGACAACGTGAAGCAATGGATGCTTCTCCGAATGTCAGCGGGAAACATGAGCTCCGCTGCATCCAACTACCACACCCAATCTGAAGCAATTCGCCTGGTACATTAATTTTTATGTTACTGCTTTCATTGGTGTGTGAAGGCAGTAACATAAAAATGTGTGTGTCTTGACAGAGTTAAGATTCGCGCTGAGTTTTTGGAAAAGATACGCGTTCACCCTCACACCGTTCTTCCAAGTGTCGCAGGCAGCGTTTGTTAACTTGGGTTCCAATCGTCGAGCGGTGACTGGTCATTTCGTCTTTATATAATATAAATGTTTGACGGTTGATGGCGACTTCCTGGAGATGAAGCTTTGTGCAAGTTCGCGCCATGTTTGAGTGTGCAAACTGATAACGATGAGACATCAGGAATTCTGATTGGATGTTGGTTCTTCGGGTGTTGTCGATGTTGCTGTTTTAAATTATGCTTTGTCATCATCTTTACGTTGGAAGATATGCTGTAGGCCACTTCTAGTTCCAAAGGATCAGATTCAGTAGAATCATTACCAAACCAATGTGTTGTAGAGCGGCGATGTCATTGCTGGTTCCTGCCATGTTACAGCTTGAATCGTGATTTTTAGAGTTTTCAGACTCCCTTCCGAATTCTTTGTTTATGTTGCGGGATGCCAGATCCGCCGCAACACAACTATAGTGTCGTGGTTCTAACACTGCGGAGCTGGACGATGGGCATAATTTCTTCTGCCCAGACGTTTAGACAGTGAAGTTTGCCCAGGCTGGAGTGGGGATACTTGTAAGCCCTCAGCTGGCTAGCTGCTTTGATGAATGGATCCAATCAGGAGAAAGAGTGTGTATGTTGAGATTGAAGTTGTTAGGCCGCTCCCTGCGTAAGACACAGGTATACGGCCCAAATACAAGTGCACTGTACCCGCAATTTGTAGAAGATACCAGTGATGCCCTGTGAAGAGTTAAAGATAAAGAACACACGATCCATTTGGAGATTTCAATGCACACGCTGGGAACGATGGTGGGGTATGGAAGGGTATTATTCTTCAACATTGTGATGCTGACGTCAATAATACCGGAAGGCTCCTGCTGCAACTGTGCTGTAACAACACACTGTGCATAATGAACACTTTCTTCCAAACCAGAGATTTGCACAAGTACACCTGGTGCAGAGATTCGTTGGGTCAGCGGTCACTCATTGATTTCTGCATATTTTCAGCTGACTTGTTCCGATCAGTGTTGGTCGTTCGTGCAGAATTTCGTGTATAAACTAGACACCAATTAATACAGAGTATTCTGTCAAACCATCCGGTGCCTTCGCGGCAAAATATGTAGTATTGCTAAATCCATCAAAGACCAAAATGATGTCTTACTCAGCGATGAGGACGAAATTCTTGTCAGATAGAGAGTATATATCAAAGATCTTCTGAATAGGTTTCAAAAAGATGAAAGACAACATCGGACACACAAGGAGGTAGATTTGGGGAGGAAAATACCATCCCTGCAGCTGATGTCTTCCTAGATGTCAAAACAAAGAAGGCTGGGGAGACTGCGATGAAATCCGACCTGAAATGCTCAAATAGAGGTGTTCTTTGACTGACTCATGAATAGAGGTGTTTTTTGACTGATTGTGTGTCAAATGACCTGGTGTTCTGGAAAGTCACCAAAAATTGGCAAACTGGAGTGATCATTCCCAATGCATAAGAAGGGGGATGCACTGAATACCCGGGACATCTCTCTTCTTAGTCTTCCTGGAAAGGTGTGTGCCAAGTGCCTTGAAAAAGATGCCGCGAAATAATTGAACGAAACTGAATGATACTCAGTGCGGTTTCCGTCCTGGCCGCAACACCACAGTCCAAATTTTCGAGAAATTTTGTGAGTATACAAAACACGTCTACACATGTTTCGTCAACCTAGAGGAAGAATACGACCGGGCCCCTTGTTAAAAGCTTCGGGGAGTGTTGCGGGAATACGGTGTTGATGGGCGCCTGCCACCGTGCTTCAAGTTTTTGTATTCTTGCTGAGAAGTGTGTATGCGTGTCGACGAAATTAAATCACAACCGTTCACCTGGGTGTTAGACTTCGACAAGGGTTTGTGCTTTCACCACTCCTCTTCATAGTCTATATGAACTGGATAGACAGTCACAGCCGAGTTGATGAGGGTGTCACTTTTGGAAGCTGCAGGATCAACCGTTCGCTTTTTTCGGACNGTTTGGTACTGCTTGCGTCCTGCCGTGCTCTGCTGTCACAACNTTTTGATAATTGGGCCTTGCGCATATCCAAATTCCAGCAATAAGCCTCAACAAAGGTGGCTCTGTCGAATCAGTCGGAAAATTCGTAGGAAATCAAATTCACCTAAGTTACTCATCTTCAGTCCTTATTCAAATTGACAGGCAGTTTCCTCGAAAGCTCACAGCAAATATACAGCCTTCGACTCTCGACATGGAGCGATTATATCCGATATTTCAGCTTTCCAGAAATGTTTTAAATGTGCTGCAGTAAGAGAAAAACTGAAAATATTGGTTAAGCAAATGAAAAGCTGAAAATGATACTAGCTACGCAATTAAAAGCTCAGTGGCGGTGGCCAGCGGTTCTTATCTGAGCAGACCAATGAAATGAGACGCCGAAAAAATATTTCTGTTTCACGCCACCAGTGTGGCGGCCAGAAGATGGCGCCACCTGTAATTAAATGGTCACCGCTAGATGGTGCCCATGAGTAACAAGTCACTGTGATAGTCACCACAAGCGAATTATCGTAGTTCACTTATCCCTATATAATG
>JGI24159J19872_10009158_pt1 | contig 12981 bp, 12 predicted proteins | sample Ectturendosymbi4_FD_19872 | JGI IMG/M metagenome (IMG submission 19872)
AACAGTGTATACTATGCTAACAAGTCAGGCTAATCAAGTATTGAAATTGCTGCAATTTCAAAAATTCTAGCTTATAAATCCTGATTTTTAAGGTTTTGAAAAAAAGTAAGGCATAAAATACATGATATTTTTTATAATGAAGCAGAAAACAAGCTTTAAAAATTTAGGAAATATCGCTATCGGTATCGGTCTCTAAAAAGCCATATCGGTCGATCTCTAATTTTTAGAGTCTTGTGCGCTTTGATTACATCAGTGGTTTTCAACCTGGGGGTCGTTTGCCGTTTTTCTAGGAGTCGCGAGAGCTTCTGATAAAAATATTCATAGTTACTTGTATACTTCGCATATGGAACCACGTCGTAGCCAAAATGATAGGATCACCTGGCAAAAATGATAGCCTACTTCATCATTCAAAATTGTTTTAACTGTGATTATGACCATTACAAAGTTTTGAGTGTGATTATGACCATTACAGTACTGTTGCGTTTGACACCGCACAAATAACTTTGTGACGTAAGAATGTGCTGTGTTTGTAAATTAGATATCTGAATGCGGTAGCTTACTTGGGAGTTATTCTAGTTTTCAAGGAGTTGTGCTGTGGATTGATTTGGATACGACACGGGTCTATCTCACTGATGCTGTAATGTGCATGAATTTAATAAATGAGTCTTTGTTCAACATAGTGATATCGTAAATTATTTTTCAGTCATTGTAATATTCTATTTTGCCAACACAACTGCATTTAATATGCCTGACTGGAAATTTTCGGAAGGGGGTCGTTAGGTTAAATTGGGTAGCAAAATGGGTCGCTGCGTAAAAGGTTAAAAACCACTGAGTCAGATCGTAATTTACGCCTGCAAAGAGCAATCGTCTATTATATTTTTTATTGCAATTTACTAATTCGAAGGATGAGTTGACGTTTCTTTGACTTTTAAGAAGGGGTTGAAGTTGGAAATTAAATTTCAAAACCCAATGCAATTTTATAGAGTATTTGATGAGGAATCTCACACAGTGTTTAAGCTGATATACCCAGGACGCTGTTCGGCGCAATTGCTTCTTGGTCTGATCAGTGAATTTTTTAGTATTTTGTGGATGTGAAGTAACGTCTTCTCTGAGTTTCAGCGTAAGTTTTCTACCAATCGATATTGTTCCCAGGTGATATGATAAACGATTGGTTTGTTTTAATATGATTTTGGTGATGGCATCTGGCGGCAGGCCGAAGTCTGAAATGTACTTTTTGGCGGGATATTTGAGGTGAACGCTCTTGCCCAAGCAGCGTTAGTGGCCGTGGGTCGAACACCCAACCTTTCAATTGAGCGGCGGACACCCTGACATTGACTTGTGGTTTGTTTTAAGGCGTTGGGATCCAAGCGAGCGAAGCTGTTTCCGCCGCCATCTTCTCATTCCTCTGTTGCCTTGCCAACCGGCAACCAATCGAACTCGAGTCGTTCGGCAAACTGGAACAAACTATTCTGTACGCCATTTCGCTGGGAGGGGACACGGACACCATCGGGACAATGGCAGGAGCGATAGCCGGGGCCTTTTACGGGGCCGAATCGGTCCCAGACTGCTGGGTGCGCGCGTGCGAAGGAAGGAAGGAAGCTGTCGATCTGGCTACGTCGCTTTACGAAGTGGCACGCAAGAGGTTGGGCGTTGGCGTTCGACGCTGATTGGCTGCGCAGTGGGCTGCGCTAAAAATCGCAAACCTGATTGGTTGTTCTGGTGCGGTATGCGCAACGCGGAGTTGTTGCTCATGCTGTCGCAACTGTGCGTAGTTTTTGATGCTGTTGCCGTCACTATGCTGTTTCGACCACTTCCGCGATCTGCCGCGCCAGCTTGTTATTTCAAGCTAACGATGACTTCATTCGTTTTTCTCTTGCACCAGACGTACCTCGTGTGTAGACCAGCTCAAAATGATATGCTATGCAAGATTTCATTCTACACCCTCTGTGTGGACTCTTTTCTTCTCAATGCAGTTGTCAATTACAGACCGTTATTGATTTGGCCGATGTCTGAGTAAACTACTCTTCCGGGTCGACCCCCCCCCACATCTCCCGCACTGAAAAATGATTTTGTTCCCAGCGATAAACGCGACTTAAGCCAACATTTACTCGATGTAGCCACGTACTCTGTTCTAACATCATTTAGCCTTAACTGCTGTCAGCTTTGTTATCTGTGTTAAGCGAATATTTTGTCTCACCAGCGTTTTTCAAAACATAAAAGCTACTTAAAATGTTACTTTCAAAGACCCTATGCCATCTTCCTACTTTCAAACGCATTTGAAAACGTTGTCGTACTTGTACCTGTAGCGCATTTTATTGAGATTTTGTTTAGAAAACCGCACCGAAAAGGAAAACAACTACAGCAAGCAATGAAGCGACTGTGACTGAACCGCAGCCGGCAGCTTCTGCATCTGCTCTTCTTTTCTTGCTTTCGACCAGCTGGCTCTAGTGTCAGCGATAAACGTGAATATCGTGTTGACCGAACACACCAGCACGCTACTTTCGTCTTCACCTGCCAACATCAAGTGTGTCGCTTCAAATCTTTTTGGTTGAAGGTCAAAATGGCGACCGAAATATCCGGTCTCTTCTCTTCTGTCTTGCGGATGAAATACGAGAAACTTTGGTTCTTTTGTGCCGTTTGGTCATTCACCCCCAGTGAGCTTTTGATCAACCCCCAACAATCTTGATACGGTATAACATTAAGTCTTCTGTTCATACGCTCGCGTTTTACTGGTGACGTACGTGTTCTTTTTTCCGTCACGCTTCGGCGCATTTTCCCGGTGACGTGTATATTCTATTTGCCGTCACGCATCGGTGCGTTTTTCGAATTCTGTCACGAATCTTTGCTTCCTTCATTATTGGCTGACAATCGAGACGGAAGGCCTCGAGACAAACGATATAATATTTCTGTGGTCACTTCGTCAATGTCGATGTTCGGTTTCTCAGAAAACATCCCTTTTGGACGGTTTCGATTTTGGTTGTTGTTTAAACGAAGTTTGTTTTTATTTGCGACGCATTCTCGTCGTTATGGCGTTCGTATTTCGCACTAATTGGAGCCAATGTTATGGAGCTCATTGCCAAGAAGCGTTCCTTCTTAAAAACAATTTTTCTGTCCTTGAAATTTGCTTTTAAATCTTTGCTTGTTGCGACCAGTGGACGCGTCTTTCCCGTTCGCGCAAATCTCCGCCCTGTTTATTCTCAGTTTTAACTTTGCCATGCCTGTATGACATGCACTTTAATTTTCACAGCGCTGTAATTTGTATTTTATTCCAGACAGTAGTATTTCCAGTACTACTAGGATAGGCCTTTGAAGGTTGGTTTGGTGTTGTGTTTCTACCCAGTCAGTCGGAATTTGCGATGAAAATAGACATCCACAACCACATCCTCCCGAAGAACTGGCCGGACTTGGACAAAGTAGGACTCTGCTGCGATAACCCCCTCGCAGATATCGCGAGGAGCGTAGTTGCTGACGTCGCTATTTCCGCATTTGTCTGCTAGTTCTTGTATTGTGACGTGCGCAACGGATGTAGCAGATGGGGGGTCGCGTGATGCAGACCTCAGAGAAGAATTACTGTCAGTGGGTTCGATGTGGTCGCTTAGTTATTGCATTCGTCGAAAAAGTGTCAGAAGTAAATTTCAACAAGGGTTGCGCCAACGGAGTTCCCGTTTCGCCCAAACCCAGCGCTGTCAGATACAGTCTCTGAACCGATTTGGTAAANTCGACCGCATGAGACCCATGACCCATGACGGTGACCCATGACCCATGAGACCCATGACGGTGAGCGCTTCGCTTGGTCGGGGGTTGAACGTGAGGAGGTCGGACCTCCAGCGTAATTCCCGCAGTTCGGAACCCTAAAACCAATCATGCCTGTTACAACTATTCACGATGCGGAAACTTATGTAGAAGAGCGTAGGTCGTTTTATTATAGTGTGTTGGTTCGAAACCTTCATGATTCTGCCGTTCTTGACCGATATGAAGAAAAGGCCCGAGAGTGAAGATCACCTGTCAATTATACTTTGTTGGTCTTTTGCAGAAATATGGATACAGTGGATTTTTGAAATTGTGCCACGGCGAATGCGTGAGTGGACTGCACCTCGATGTGATTCGGACTCGGACTTGCTGTGTGTTTATAGTCGTTTATGTTGCAGGCGCGTGTTGCGAAACAAAAGCGCACTTCCCGTTGATTTTTGCGCACACGGTTATGGCGCCGAACTCTGTCCGTAGCTCGATTGCGTCTTCTTCAGCTGTAATTTAGAGTGTGCGTACTACTACGTAGTTGTGGCGCTCTGCCAGAGACCAGCAGCGACATCTTGCGATTCCTGCGCCGTTTGTCATCGACGCGTTGTTGCCGGAAGACCACGAGCAAAAATATTACACGAACTAATCCCTTGACAGTGAATCTTGTATCCCAGGTTTTTTTTTATGCTTGACCGTGCTGGCCGCAAAGGTATTTTGAGAGACCTTGGCAATTTTANCTGAATACCGAGGTGGTCGTAAAGCAAGATTTTAGTGTACTTTGATGGTGTTAGCAAAGCGNGTTCCTGCTGTATTTTGTGAGGAACCGTTGGAAAAATTTGAAAAACCGTTGCCTCTCAAAACACCTTACACAGCACTGCTTGTAGCAATCGTGTGCTGATGACAGGGCAAAAGCGAATTGATGAAAAACGGAGAACACTTCCGAACGGTTGAGAAGAATTGCTTTGATGCTGACGAAAGAATCAAAGACATGGACGCCACAGGTACGACGCCTTTCTGCTTTGAAAGTGCACACGAACAAACGTTGGTAGCATTTGCTTCGTCTGAGTACATTTTCCTTTTGTTGGAAAACGAGAACCATGTTGTAATTATTCGACACGCAGCTGTGTTTCTTGTAGTTTTCGTGATCTACTAGCTCGAAAAGTCATCTTATTTAGAACAAATATTAAAATTGCTGTTTCCGGTGCTCTAACATTGTGGACTGTATACGAATTGATGTCTAATCAGGCCCGTAACCAGGGGGAGACTCGCCCCCCCCCCTGGAAAAATGTGTTGGACATAGTTTAAAAATTTTTGGCACCTCTCAGAAAACTCTTCGCCCCCCCTGGTGTCCCAAACTGGTAAGGGGTCTGTGTTTAATATATATACACGTCTGACGTGTATCGCGCTGATTGGTGCGTTTGAAAATCACCGGCAGCCGCGTGTTGTTCAACGAGCGTTGTCTCGGCAACGAGGTTTTGTTGACGTGTGCGGTGATGTGGAACAACGAGCTTCGCCAGAATTCGGTAAAAACCACAAAAAATCAACTCAGACAAGAGCGCCTTACGGCCAGAAAAGCCCAATTTTTTGGGGAGCCGAACAACTTCCACTCCGCTTATTATATTTAAAAAAAACAACAACAAAAAAACAAACCCTTATTCAGTTTGTGCTTGCCGTCGCCAGGTGTGACCGTCCAGGCCCTGTCCACGGTTCCTGTGATGTTCAGTTACTGGGCGAAACCGGAAGATACGCTCGACTTGTGCCGGATGCTGAACGACGATTTGGCCGCGACTGTTCAGACGTACGTCACTTCCTTTGTGTGCCGCGCGCGCTCTCGCGCGCCGTTTTTCCTTTCGTTGTTTATCAACAATGGCATTGTTTCGTCGATCGACAGAGCTTCGCTCACGAGCGCGCAGAAGTTGCGACGTGAATTTTCGCTTGTCTTAGAGATCGATGCCAAGTTTCGCGATTTTATTTTACCAGCCAACTGTCATCGTCCTGCTTCTGTGACGTAATCGATTGTTGCGTGCGCTCCGCAACGATTTTTCTGATTTCAAACCATCACAAACTCGCGCAGGCGAGGTGGGTCGTTAAGTGATGGAACAGATGCGTTGCAATTTCAATAGAAACTCGATACACGTGTGCCGGTGTACGGTCAGGTAGGACCAGGGCTGGGGAGCCAGAACTCAAATTTCAGACTCCGGCTCAGGACCGTCGCCAGCGGGGGGACCAGTGGTGCCCGGCCCCCCCATATGAAATCTGTGCCCCCCATTTCAAGTTTGGCATCCTGGTTGCTGCATACATCCAATACAGTATTTTAAAAATGTGCCCCCCCCTTCTGTTTTTTGGGCCCTCCTACTGGTTTTTGGCCCCCCTACTGCTGGCGACGGGCCTGCTCCAGCTCCACCATAATTTTTTTGGCTCCGGCTCTTGAACGATTTGGTCCATTGAAACTGAAAACAGTTGTAATATTTGCACAACTCGCTTTTCCCAACAAAATATGTCTGTGGAACCGGAACCCAAATTTCAGGCTCCGGTTCCACCATCAAAGTTTTTGGCTCCGGCTCCACAGTCCTGGATTGGGGCTCTCAATTCCCCTTAGCTAACATCTGTGGCCGTTTCAGTTCCTTGCGCAACTAGCATTCTAAACGAATAATTCACATTATTTGTTGCCTGTCCCCACTTGCGGTGCAAAAGAGCCATCGTTGCTTCTGCTTCGCAGCGATTTTGCTTCTGGGATCCTTCCTTTCATCAAACACAGCAAGGACAAAACGCCTTCACTTTATTTTCGCTATTTTAGTACAGTTTCACATGGCTTTCGATATTTTAACAAGTTGTTGATTGTCGAAAGAAAAACGTACCGTTTACATGACGGTTTCCCCAACTTTATGAGCTGTACTGAAAGCTAAGCTCTACAGACCGTAGATTTAAACCCTGACGCCAACCGCAATAGCTCAGGACGGGACCCTGTATCGCAAGAGCGCGCGTCATTCTGGACAAACCGCATCAAGCAACCCACAAATACGGGCGGGCCCTAAATAGCTTTACTATGGGACAGGTGGTGTTGTTTCGGTGACCCCCTCAACAGCAGCGTGGGAGATGGCACGTGTTTGAGTCGAAGTCTAGCTGTGCTTAGCCAAACGCTGACGAAGTACCGTCCAAGCTTTCCCATAGTCATTGTCGTGGGAAAGATTTTTTCAAGGGGGTTGGGGGGGAGGGCAATAGTTAATTTTTCAAGGGTTTGATAGCAACAGTGGTGAAATTTCATTTTACCAACTCGAGCAACTCTTTTGGGCGTCGACAGCGAAACAAAGTTCGTTGAGCGCCAGCAAGTGGATGGGAAAGTGAGCACACTGCGCAAGCTTGCTTCACCGAAAGATCAGCGGCAGAGTTGTAACTCGTTGCGAGTCTGGCAACCTTCGTCGGCCGTCGAGTGTTGGCTTCTTCGTTTCGGCAAGGAGACTTGGATTTTAAATGCTGAGCAGGAACCTTTATTCGCGAGGCACGGTAGTTTGCAGTGCAGGGCCTTAGTGTGTGGGTGGATCCCAATATGTACTGGATGTTGTAAACCCCTCTCTGAACCGAGAGCAGGTATCCTGAGTTAAGTGAAAGGCACGATTTTTCCGTGGAAGCTAACGCGAAAGCGCTTCCAGTTGTTCCGAGAGAACCGATGTTGGATTTTGCAGAAATCGTAGCTATTAAACTGCCTGGCAGGCGAGACCGTCAGCGGATATATAGCGAGCTGTTCAATTAAGTTGTACATGAACAAATGTGTCGCTATTGCACAGGCTTGTGGTAGGCCTTCATTCACGAAGCAAATCGTTGAAAAAGATGCAATATTATCCAAAGCAGCGCAAATACTTTTCGCTGAAACTCCCGCCAAGTTGCGCGCATTTTCCAGTTGATGAGCACCGTGGTCCATCGTACCCTGGCCTAATAGATATCACCAATAGCGCAGGTGTGTTTTGTGAAACCCACCTCCAATGCGCTGCGTTAGTTTCAAACTTTTGGCAAGGTTGTCGATGGCTACTCGTGTACTCAGCAGTTTTAAAGCCTTAAAAAGGCGGACTTGAAGTTTATGTTGCTTTAATGTAAACGTAAAGGTTTCCTCATGCTTTAGCGCAAGTAGCTGATTGGCAACTTCGTTACTTGTCATACACGGATGGCAAGTTGGTGTGCTTTCACCATTGTACGCCTTCGCTAGTTAGCAGCCATTATATGGCTGTGGTCCGTGTTTGCTGACTGGAGAAGGTTGCGCCCATTTTATCTGGGCGTACCAGTGGCAGCGTGTTTTGGCGGCATTGGCCAGAAAAATGTCCCCCGCCGAAGATGGCAAAGCGAGTGGTATTTTACCTTGTTCTGGGGGTCTTTTGTCTCCCCTGGTGAGATCGGGTTTACGCTAGTGGATTACGTTAACCACAAAAAGATGAGCAGGCGAGCAGTTCCTCGTCCCGAGGTAAAGCTGATTGGCCATTTCAGACCGAGATCCGGCAACAAGTGGCTTAAGCCACATTTGATCCGAAAAAAGATAGTGGAGGACGCAGCAGTGCAGAGAGCGAATAGGTAGGTTTGCTGAATGCTGTTGAGCTCCAAGAGACACCAAAACAAACTCCTTCAGAGTATTTTCGTCTGGTCCCACGTCGTTGAGTGGCCGTCGCTGGTTGCACACGACCCATTGCAAACTACTCTTCAGCAAAAAAACATCACTTCTGAACTATTCGTGCTCCTGTGTCGCCAGGCACCCGTCACGCTTCGTCGGCTTCGGCACTCTGCCCATGCAGTCTCCGCCAATGGCGATCCAGGAAATGCGAAGGTGTGTCCGGGAGCTCGGCTTCCCGGGTGTCATGATTGGCTCGCACATCAACAAGTGGAACTTGGACGACGAGGCGCTGCTCGAGTTTTGGAAGGTTGGTGGAAAACACTCATTGCGAGAGCAGCTCGCGTCACTCGTGCGCGTAAACGTCGTGTTTGCACAGTCGAGAAACACGGCGTAGTAGTGGTCGATAGTAGTCTAGGTTTCCGTCGGTGGCGGATGTAAGAGGATCTCGCACTCCTCCCCAAACGCGCGCTTCGCATTCCAAAGCGTGTTGGTTTTAAATGCAGTGGTCACGTGACCTCTTGAGCGTTGAAAACAGGTGTTGAGCGGCTTGTTCTTTCACATCGGCAGTCAAAGTATTTTTATCCTCCCCGCCCGCAGCAGATAGAATTGTATCTTCACACGATTTTATTTGAAGAGGCTTGCGCGCGACAGGCAGGAAGAGGTTTAAAAACAAATGCCAGAAAGTGTTTTTAAAAAACAGAATCACGCATATGGGTGCGGGTGACCCACTGACGCAGTGGTTTCTGCGACCGCAATCTTTCTGGGGGTTTTTGTGCGAACGAACTTTGCCGCGGAGCCCCTGCAAAACTACTCCTCGAAAAACTGGCGATTGCGTTTTCAAGTAATGACTTGCGCGACAGCCGCTAGCATTTTGACATGGCATTACGGTCACCTTCATGAAAACTGCTCTGTGCCAAGAGATTGTGCTCTTTTTTTCTAAGCGTTTATCGATATTTTTCATTAGACGTTGTAATCACCAACAAAAAACAAACATGTTTTCACCTTTGAGTATAGGCAGCCGAAGAGCTTGGCTGCTCTGTCTTCGTCCATCCATGGGACATGGACATGTCCGAGAGGATGAAGAAGCACTGGGCTCCATGGTTAGTGGGTGAGTTGCTGTGCTGGTCCAGTCTATGGCACGCGCGCGCGGCTTTTTGTGAGCGAATAAGCCAACATGTTTAATGCACTGTTTTAGGATTGTCCGGGAAAAAGCGAATTTTAGGGTTTGCAACTTACTGCTACTGAAAGTTTGTGATATCTACCGGTCACCATGGCGCTGTAGTCTTCCGAATGACCGAAGCCTCCGGCAGTGAGCAAAAAAATCATACGTTTTCGCCTAAAAAGTAAACTTTGAATGGCTCGACTTTCGGTTCCAGACGGATAACCACGCTCAAGTGCTACTCTGCCGTCGCAGAAATCCATGCTTGCTCAGTTTTACCAAACACATCTCATTTGAAAGCTTTCAGTTGCCGTCTGATCGAGGCTTCATGTTTTTGATGCAGTCAACAAAACGTTTTTGAAAAGGGAAAATCACTTCTACTCACACACGTGACATATTTCTGGGGCAAGTGGCTGAAATGAGCAGCAGTGTAGCCGCACCAAAAATTTAAGCACCATTGAGTCGCAGCATCTCATGCAAAAAACGAACTTACAGAGAATAATGCCGAGAATGCTACCGTTTAGTTCAGGCTTGGAAGCTCCAGCATTACCAACTACTTACGGCCTGTCACGAACGGAATGCCAGGTGTTTCAAGGTCTCTCAAAGCAAAGCGGGTTTGTGACAACGTGCGCGTTGCGATTGCGATCGGACATCCTGGTTGTGACGTCATAAACTTTGTTTGTCCTCGTCCGAATATCGCGGTTGTGATGTCACAAGACTTTGTTTGTCGTCGTCGTCTAATACGTCATACACTACGCAGGAATGCCGGCGGAAACGGCGCTCGCCATACACAGCGTCGTGTTCGGCGGAGTCCTTGAGCGGTTTCCTCGTCTTAAGGTGAGGAGGACGCCGCGGCTTCTTTTCTTTATCAGTTTGACTTCAACGTGAAACGGTGTTTCCGGTGTTGTCCCTGTCTTACTTGCTGACAGGGCCGCAGCCAGCTGTAATTTTCGCGGAACGGGCGAAATGATTGTAACTTTTTGTTGTACCTGACAACTGGAAAAGTTATTGGTGCTATCAAAAATTTTCGAAAATTCCGGGTCCGGCAATTGACCGGTTTCTTCAGAAAATTGTGTCCGGAAGATAGGGCCGCAAAGCATTTAAACCTGACGATTCGATGCCTTGCTCCACTATCTCCGTCCGGGCAAAGGCTCCATAACGGCAAGCGCGGGCCACCACCGCACGACCTTATCGCCTGTGGCGAAGATAATTGTGCAATCTTTATTGAACCGCCAAGCACGTTTTGACGTTTTCATCGTCATATCGATTTCGTCCTTTTCAAAAGCAGCTGTGCATGCGAAAGAGTACTGTTATGATGCTTGAGCGCTCTGGTAATTTCAAAGTTGAGTGTATGCTCTTCTTGTGTAGCGCTGTGCTCCACGAATCGCTGTGAACGTGCGCCCGCTTCACTGCTGCGCGAGCGGGTCGTGGTTTTAAATCCCCGTTGCTTGCGTTTGAATTCTTGCGAAACAAAGTGAAGTGTAAATCGTCGAATTTCGCAAAGTTATTAAACTTGTGCTGTTCTTTGCCTGTTGGTCTTGTACTTCGTTTTCATTCCAACGCATTCTTATCCACCGTGTCTCGACAAAATAATATGCCGGCAAAGTTTAAATCAATCCACGTCGACGCTTTGTTAAAACGCGAACTTAAATTCAGGGTTCGCACGTAGTAGTTTTGAAGTGTGGAAAATTTTTTTTTCCTGTGAAAAAGCATTTCTTCGGGTCTCTTAGCATTGAAAAAGAAACTAATTTAAAGACTTTATCTTTAACGACAGATCTGTTTCGCCCACGGCGGTGGCGCCTTCCCTTTCACGCTGGGGAGGATGGAGAAGGGATTCACCTGCCGACCGGACATCTGCGCGATCGACGCCAACCTCCCCCCAACCACACAAATCAAAAACATTTTCTGCGACAGTCTGGTCCACGACGAACGCGCCCTAAAGTTCCTGGTGGAAGTCGTCGGCGAGGTCAGTATCGCGCGCATGCGCAGTGCTGCCCCCCCAGTATCGCGCGCATGCGCAGTGCTGCCCCCCCCCATTTTGATGATCTTTTCACTCTGCGAGAAGCACGTTCGCTGTGGCCACAGAAAAAAAACTCGAAAAAACGCAACTTCCCGAGACAGCTTGAAATAAAACACGGCTCGAACTCCGCTTGCTTTGTTTCCAGGACAACGTCGTTCTCGGATCCGATTACCCGTTCCCGCTCGGCGAGTCGCACCCGGGTAAGCTGATCGACAACTCGTCGCTGCTTGGCGCGGAGGTCAAGGTAAGGCCCCCCCTTCAGTTNTTTCGATGACGTANCAATCGTGNGCCCATGTCGTCGCTAAGTTAAAAAAAATGCCACGTCAGCGTTCTTTTTCTCGTCTTTTTTGTCGCTTTTGATTTTCCGGTCTCTTTTACAGATCGCAGTGCTGAAAAAAGCAAAAGCTATTTTGGCTTGGCATGACGGCATGACGTCATTGAATGTTTTGATGACGTAGACTCCGTTGTGAACCGCATCCAGGGGNCGGATCCAGCCAGTAAGGTTATGGGGGGGGGCGGTTTCAGTGATATTNGAAAGTCAAGGCTCATAACAGCTTCATTTACTGCACGTTGATGAAGTAGACTTCTCAACACTGCTGCGACAAAACAGTGGATNGCAAAATGGCCTTGGCATCGCGAATGATTCTTTCGGAATTGTACAAAATCATAGTGAATAAAGTTACTTTTGTAGGTTTTAGGGGGTCGATCGCCCCCCTCCCCTAGATCCGCCCCTGGCCGCATCGCTATGAACACCGAAGACAGAGCGGGTCACAGGTCACGATGAGGTGTGCGCAAACGAAAATGCTCAAGCTACCGACTAATTGAGTTTATAAGCTGAAAAATGTCGACTTATCAAAATATATAGCATTGAAAACCTAAAATACTTACATGCCTCAAAATAGGTAGAGTTTTTTGGGCATTTTCCTCAGATCTGACGATATGACCTGTTCCTGACGGTCAGCTCGATCACGTGACCGAGGCGTTACGGTCACGCTCCACCGAACAACCGCTTGTTTTCATTCTGTGTTTTTTGTGTTCCAGGAAAAGCTCCTGTACAAAAACGCTCTCCGATTCCTGAATCTCCACGAAAAGACATTTGCGACCGAGTGAACGGCATCCTGTCTTTCTCCGAACAGGGTAACGATACGATATGACCCCCCAATGATACGATATGATCCCCTACTTTCGCGGACAGGGCCGTGTCTTCTTGCGATAATGGGAAGCAGAAGGGCACTTGGTCCCGGGCGCCGAAAGACGCCACGAGAAGGATGCCGGAGTATGGGGGCATTACCCCCCTGATCTTTCAAAAAAAAGACAACGGGGGGTAGGTGCCTATTCATAGCAATATAGGTAATTCCATGGTTTATCAACGCACCCAGAAAATTCGGAATGGTTTTCTATAATTTCTGTAATTTTTTCTGAAGTCAACACTTGCTGAATAGAAACAAGCATAATTGATAACGATTT
>JGI24159J19872_10009159_pt1 | contig 12980 bp, 9 predicted proteins | sample Ectturendosymbi4_FD_19872 | JGI IMG/M metagenome (IMG submission 19872)
ATGTTCGCTAACGATTGGCTTGCTGCATGCGATGGCTTTTATGATGCTTCTGCTTGTTGGCTGAGTCATATGAAACAATAAACCATTGACCATTGACAATAAACCATTGACCATTGCATTGTGTAAGTTCTCTCCTTTCAAAGGGACTACAATAGCAACTGTAATGTAGAAGACCTACGCTTTCAAAGAGACACACAATAGCAAATGCAATGTGTAACTAGGCTCACTACGCTTTCAAAGGGGCCTCCAATAGCAACTGCAATGTGTAAAGTACCTTGCTTTCAACAGGGCCCAACAGCCACTGAAACGTGTAAATACCTTGCTTTCAAAGGGGCCCAAAATAACTGCAATGTATAACCTAAGCACTGTTCTTTCAAAGGCCCTCCCAACTTCACTGATTTCTAGTGCTTCGTATTTCAATTTGGGGATCGAAGCTTTCTTTGTAGGGCTAAATGGTGACGGGACTGAATTTTGGGCCCCTGTGACAGCGTGGGACCCCCCAATTGGGGGGCATGGAGAGCGGCTGATACAGCTCTACTCTCTAGCACAATCCGTTCGCGGGTATGGCCGATCATAACGTAAAAATCCGTGATAGTAGCTTTTGCGGGCCTTAAATTGTTTTCGTTGATATACAAATTTTTTATTCCAGATATAACAAACTGTACATTGACTTTACTTAATTTTTCCCGTAATTGCCATATGTGGTCCCTGATATCTCGTGATAGTAATTTAACAATAGGTGGACATTTTTGATTTGACTTAGATTTAAGGTGTGTGCTTGAGATTTGATCAGGGTTGAAATTATACTCCAGATACTGATAAAACTTACTACCGTGCTAATCCAGGTCATCAAGCTTTCCCTTCAACCCAATATTTGCTTTTGAGATTTCTTGCACTAAGTATCCATGGCTCTCAACCTTTGTAAGATGGTCTTTATATGTATGGGCTACTTCCTTGGTGATATAAGCAATTTGCGTTTTCATGTATCAAACAGTGGTGTAGGAGGCGGGTTGCAATCGCACCCCCTTAAGTTTTGATTTATCAAATATCTGGGCAAAATCACTGAAAATCCGGACAAAAATGGCGCCTAACGTTTGCAGAAAAACACTTGAGGACCCTTCTGGAGGCCACACCAAAAAAGGGTCGCCATTATCTTTGTGGGAGAAAATTTGTAGGCAGAGTCGCACAGAAACCTTAAGGGCAAAAATCTTTCGCACCCCCAAAATTTGCCTGCTCCTAGACCTATGACATCAAAGATATTTGATAAAAATTTTTGGGATTTGCTGATAGCTTGAACTTCTTGTATTCACCTAGGATCGAATGTTGGCTTTGCTCCTGTCAGTGTTGTGTTCTAACACCTACTCTGTAATACGCAGTGACAACCATTTTTCCTCGTTCTATTCCACTGTGCTCGTTTTATGAACCATACGTCTGTGGGCAAACAAATAATACTTATACCTCGTGTACCTTTGCAGTTGACTAAACCCAACTGAATATTGTGAATTAGGATACGATTGTAATTGTCCGATTTTATTAAAACTGGCGTATCCTTTTTCAGTTCAAGTGTAGCTTGCCCTATGTCAGCAGAGTAACTGGTGCAACGGTATGTAGTAGAAATAGTGTTAGTATTTACTTCGTTATCTTACTTTTCTGCCGACTTCTGCTCATTATAAACATTTCTGTTTGAAGGATATGCCACAGAAAAATCATGAAACGAAAATGCTGTCCATTACTTGAGAATTTATTTGTTGTTCTAACTCTGCTGTGCAACAACGAAACTGAAAGTCTCTGTGGACAATTAAGCGAAAAGGCTGTAGCTGCCGATGATACTTCTCAATACAGGTGTCGTCTGACGGGAGCATAGCCGCTTTGGTTGGGACAGTCAATGCAAGACATTGCATAGTATTACCACAAGGTGAGACGAAGAAGCGATTTGTAACAACTTTTAACACACATGCTGAGATTTATTGAAAACGCCAACTATACTCTCTCGCACACCAGACCGATGAAAACATTTGCAATTGCAAGTTGGTAAAGTGGAAATTACGGGAAATACGAACGACCACAAACGACAGATGTGAATCAGCTGTGTGAAGAAGGGTTTGTGTTGAAATGTTTTATTGCAAAAAAACAAAGCATAATAATGTCAAGCGCTAACATGACGTTTCAGCGGAAAACAAACATACGACAATAAACAAACTTTTATTTCTACTGTTGCTGACGTGTACCTAGACTGTGTCCAGAATTATTATAGACAAGCATCTTGTGCTTGGCGCCCATCGGTGCTGTACTGCGGAGCCCTGCCCTGAAAAGTGCTGATAATAATAAAAGGCATGCTCTGATCAGCTTTACATTCACTTCGGCAAGTTCATACGGTTACAGCGGCTTTGAAATTCGTCGAATGCAACGGCGACAAGCATCAGACAATCGAGCTCATGTTGCAGTTTAGAAAAGTACCAGTAAATAGTCCAGCAACATTACAAAACAGCTTTAGTAACAGATGTCGTTGTCATGCTGCAGGTTCTGTATCTTCGAGGTCTTCAACTTGCTGTTGCTCATCGCCATTATCTATAAGAAAACATCAACCAGCGTGATTCTATTGGAACATACTCTGGAAGATCTTAGCGTCTGATTCTCTGCTGAATAAGGATTTATTTTCATAGACAGTCAACCAGCGTGTTCCATGTCAATGGCAAAGCTTTCTCATATCGACTGTAAACACTGCATGACAACAGTCGACAAAGAAAAAGTTTAAAAACGAGCCCAGTGGATTATAAAAGTAATAGGTTGAGCTTTTTGATCCGAAGAGAGCGACACTTCTTCATAAAAGCTCGAATCGAAAATGGTGACGGAAGTTGCGGTGGGGGAAAGCACGTGTGTACGCATACACAGTGTGCGTATTATTATGGGGCAAATGACCAAAATGTCTCAGCAAAAACACCAGGTAGGGAACTAAGTTTAAATCCAGGCGACATTGGTTTACTGATATCAGTACCACTAGAAAAAAAACATGTACTTTACTCCCAATTGCTTTTGTGGTTTGCTTGTGTTGCGAGCTTGCATGCAAACCGCACTAATTAAATTAATTGAGGATACAAAATGATCGGATTTCATGTAACTGTTTTGCATGTAGCATAGTCTGTACATTTACCGTATTCGGACTACTGCATTCTAGTACAGCATTTTCAATTTAGCTTTCAGAGGTAGTAAAAAGCAATTTTTCATCACTTTAAATGTAAACATGACGCTGAAGATGACTAGATAGTTTCAAAAATCTTGCACACTTGAATGAAATATAGATAATGTCAGTTCAGTTTTGACAAATTAGCATGTTTGTGTTGAACAGTACCCATTTGCTAGCTTTCACTTGATATGCTATGTGCTATGTTTGCTTAACATTCTCACCACATAAATCACTTCACCACAGACCGAATATTTGCAATACAAACAAATTTGTTAAGAGACTGAATGACAAGGATTTCACACATTGCAATGTTGATAGGCCTATTCATCATAAAAACTAATCACTTTGGAGTTTTACTATATGCTGAACTTCAATGAAACTCATTGGGTTTCATTTGATACTTGTATGTAACATCAATGGTATCTTCTATTTTTGGGCATTACGGTTCTAAATTCGCTTATTACCAAGCTCATCACAACCAGCTTCATTGCGTGTTTTTGTCATTACGATACTGTGCAGCTGAAATTTTTAGTGAAGGCTAGCTACCATTTGGCTAGATAAAAAAAGCGAGATTGTTGGTTTCAACACTTAACTGAACTGTAGAAATGAACAGTGGAATCAAACATAGGCTAATGTTCCAATAAGTGAATCTCTCCAGGGATTTTCTTGTTTGAAATTAATATCCATACAGGTAAAGGCAGACGCATTGCGTTGCTAGCTAGCTCACTAACAGTAGCTGATACGCGCATACAGAAAAGTTCCACAATGACGTCACAGCCAGTGCCGGAACTGGAGGTTTGTGCCAGGGGGGCAAAACTTAGCTGAAGGAGGCCCACAGCCAACACTCAGAAAAAAATTAAAAAAAGATAGTGAATCCGGATGTTGTGGATATCTATATCAGCTAAAAAAACGAAAAACACCCTGAAAAACGCAAAAAAACAACTAGCCTACCTACTGAAAACCAAAGGAATTATAAATATCAAAATGTGAGCTAAAGGGTCCCAGTTTTTACATTTAGCTTGCCAGGGGGACGGCTCACCCCTATGCCCCCTGTCAGTTACGCCACTGGTCACAGAACCAAGACTTCGCGATCTGCTGTTGTGGAACTTGTCACTTCGCAACCCCCCGGTACCAGCGTTGATAAAAATGAGTGATTTGGAATCAGAACGAAAAGTTATACGGATGCCAACGAAAAAATCATGTCACATGATCTTCAAAAACAAACAACAACGGCTTCGATCCTACGAATACCTTCTCCCTGCATGTCTGAAGTCCATAAAGTAAGATTGTCTCTTAGAAGTTGCATGATCAGTGTAGAGTCTTTGTAGGATTCTTCACTCAAGGTGTCAAGCTCAGCTATTGCGTCATCAAATGCTTTTTTTGCGAGGCGGCAAGCCCGGTCCGGCGAGTTCAATATTTCGTAATAAAACACAGAGAAATTCAAAGCCAGTCCTGAAAATGGATTAAATAAATGCGTAACGATGTTTCGGAATATTTGCAAAACTTCACCAGCTACTCTTGTTTTGACAACAATCAAGTGAAAAAAGCAACAGCGAATGTTTCCACAACAGACACTTTGTGTTAAGCACGGTAATGCGCATATTGACTTCAGAAGGCCAGCAATCAGAAATGAGACACGAATCGAAGAGTGACTGCAAGTGAAGTGCAGCAATATGTTTTACTTGGCATCTATTCTTTAAATAGATGTTTCTCGAGGCATCAGCGATACAACTGCATCACATGTTACCAACAGACACTGGTCCACCATTAAAATTAATAAGCTGAGAAAGATCCCGGCCGAGTAAATAGGCGCGACGTCGGCGACAAGGTTCATGGTCAGCGTCAACTCCAGAAAGTCTGTTTTAGCATTGACAGACATTCAGTTGCTCTCGTTTTTTTCCAAGCCTTCAAACTGGCTAATGCTTTTGTCAACGTGAAGTTGAGCAGTAATCGTTAAAACATTTAGGGCTTCAATTGTAAACAGCAACGTCACCGAGTTTAAGTCGCTTGCTTTTCAGTATTATGGGCTTCGCTATACGACCTTCCCATTTTTTCGCTGCTCAGTGCTGCTGCTCCAACCTGTGAAGTACTTAATGGAGAAAGGGATACGTAATGGATTTGACAGACGCTTACAACTTCAGCTACAAGCTCAGCAATAACAACTAAACGTTTGAAAATGTTGGGACAGCATAAAATAACCTGTGTTCTTGTTTACAAGGGAGGCATGTCTTGGCTGGGTCATTCTTTGATTTGTCTGCTTAGCTTAGCACTAATATTCTTCATGGTGCAGATAAACGAGCCTAGCATCAAACTGAAAAATGAAGACTTTTCTTCGGTTTAACTAAATCAGAGACATCACTTTCTGGTTCTGAAATAAACAATGTTTGAGAAATACTGCAATTAGATCAGTGGTTCTTAACCTTTTCTCTACCACGCCTCCCGCAAGTAGTTGTTGTCCTTTGTTTCAAGCTCCCCTGACTTTACATAAGTAAATTGGACGGAACTCTTTCCCATTCAGAAACTTCCCATGTTGTAAGCGTGTTAGGGCTCGCGCCACCCTGGAAATTGGTTGACCCCCCTGGGGAGGCGTGGCCCCACGGGCGTAACGAGGTTAGATGGCGTCCGGGGCAAGAAGCAAGTTTGGCGCCCCGTGCTTGAATTTAGGGTCTTGAGGAAGCAAACGTACTGTATTGAAGAAAGCACTTGTGACAGTGTTGGGACTTATGCCAGTGTGGTCCAACTACTTTCGGTCTACGGGCCATTTTACAAAAACGTGACAACTCGCGGGCCACTTCTAATAAAATAATTTATAAAACAATTTATTGACAAGATTTAAAATAGAAAAAAGAAAATGAGTGAAGTCAATGTGTCACTGAAATTATTACACAATAGCAATGAAAATATATTACAAATTTGATTGTGGTTTCTCTGACACTATTGTTCCTATATCAAAACATCATTGGTTGCAAGTCGGAGACCATTGTCCAGTGGTTTGTCTGCCATTCGATTTATGTTTTTGGATTTGACTTGCTTCGTACATAGTAGAAAATATAGCCTACTCTCACACATGTATGTGCTTCTAAACGCCGAGTGCATTTTTCTTGCGAAATCTTTCCGTTTGGGAAACCTATTTATGCTGATTAATTTCTACAAGGTCTTTACGGTCTGGCCCAGGGGTCTCCAAATTTTTTTGTCAGAGAGTCGCATAAGCTATTACCAGGCGTGTGGTGGGGTGGGAACAGCGTTTCCCACCGCCTTGTTGCACTATAGTAACGTTACTTGAAGATTTGGATTTTTCATTTCAATTTCTACGTGTAGCGGATTGCGAGAACTAAAGGAGCTTTTCGCGTGTGAGGGCATCTGAGCAATATTTGATGTTAGAATTCGGCTTCAACCTAAATCAGGGGTGTAGTGGCGTGCGAACGGCGTTCCCACACCTCAGTGCTTAATGTTTTCAGCACTACACCCCTGGCTATTACAACTTACGTAATGAGATTGTTTCGGGATATGTTACATTCGCCCCATTCAATAAAATTTACGTAAATATATTATTTTTTCATTATTCACAAAAAGTCTTCGTGAGCCGGATGAAATGTCTCCGTGAGCCGGATGAAATGTCTCCGTGAGCCGGATGAAATGTCTCCGTGAGCCGGATGAAATGTCTTCGTGAGCCGGATGAAATGTCTTCGTGAGCCGGATGAAATGTCTTCGCGTGCCGATTTGACTCGTGGGCCGTAGTTTGGAGGCCCTGGTCTGGTCTAACGTCGGTAATATTGTACATAATATTCTTAAAAGATGATACGCTTGTTCCAATTAAAATTACCTACTGTAACATCCACACAACAATCAGCAGTGAGAAAGCACGCGGGCCACATGTGGCCCTGTAGCTGGACCACGCTGCCTTATGCAGTTAAATTATTACTTGTTAGTTTTGTAAAAAGTCTAGCTGCATACGTTTTTTGCATTTGTTGTTGTTGCTGCACACAATATTTTGTGAAAACAGGCAACATTACTCCAAATTTGGGCACAGTAACACCAAACATATATGTCAATGGTGGGCAAACTGCGGCTCGCTGACATGGTTTGTATGCCTCTTCTAGCTGAAGAGCAATAACTCAAATTAATAGCAAGTTGTGGCGTAATATTTATTGTTTGTGTCATTCATCAAAGTGTTTACATGAATTCTTAAGGTTACTTACCAAAGAGTCTACGTGATTTGATGTAGTTTTTTATGTAAAACGTTTTGTGCCAAACTTCCATTCTTTACCGGATTGTATTTGTATTGACGCTAGGAACTGAATTTGCGACTTGCTGGTGGTTTTGGTTTTCTGCAAAAACTCTTCTACTGAACAAGTTTGCCCAACCCTGATATTGTAGTTTAATTTCACAGGAAAAAAACGTGTGATGAGAAACTTGCAATAAATTAAAATTAACGATAGGAGCTAGGCGCCGCAGACCATTCGTGGCATTTTAAGCTAGGCGCCGCAGACCATTCGACCATTCGCGCCGCAGACCATTCGTGGCATTTTAAGCTAGGCGCCGCAGACCATTCGTGGCATTTTAACGATAGGAGGTAGGCGCCGCAGACCATTCGTGGCATTTTAAAGGAGTACAAAGAAAAAAGCAGACTTTTTCGCACTGAAAAATACACATTTCCTTCTTAAATGCTTTACGGAAAAGATAAAATTCAAGCCATACTGAAAGTGATATTATATCTCTTGATCAAAAACAGGTTCTCCGGTTTTAAAAAAACATGTCCAATTGACATTGTCCCTTATCAGTGAAATTTGGTTAAAGAAATAGGAAAACGCTTTATTAAAAAGCACACTTACTAATGGTGGGCAGAGTGAAGTGTTGTCTGATAAATATATATTCCATAAAATTATGAAGCACCAAACGTTCTGTGGTACGCCATGAAAGTGGGGAAACGCCGCTACGGTGGGGGTGACACTGACATTACCCAGCATCCTTTAGATGTATGACAGTACTGCAGGTTTTAATGCTCAGAAACAGCCTTGTATGTTGTGTCGTTTTTTTGGATGTCCAATATGCATTTTTGTTGTGAAGATACATTTACATGTTTAAACTACATACATTTCTTCTTTGGTCTAGATGCATTTTTTCTGTTGTAATATACAGAGTATCCACAAAGTTTGGGTGCACAGAGGTTTTCACTATCTATTTCATTTGTTCAGGTGATTTTTCCTCCCCATAGGTTTATTTAATTAAATGATGATGGCTCTGTCCATAGAAGAACGAATCGAGTTGGTGCTGTTGAGTGGACGAGAAGGATGGTCTTAGTACTCAGACTTTACGCCCTGTATATACTCACAATTGACGAAACACTACACATAATTAGCAGCTATTTTCAGAGTCGGCCACCACATATCGCAAAAATTTCATCTTGGCTTAAAATCATGCAATAAGATAAAACTTAGTATATTAATTGTCATTGTGGCAGCGTAGGCATAAATGCATCTTTTGATCTGCCAAACCAAAAACAGTCAGTTCTGCATTTTGAACTTTCCTATAAACAAGAAATGGACAGATCCTGTTTCACTAATTGAAAATTTCAACTCTTGGTCTCACTGTGGTATAACAGACAGTAATACAAAACTGTTACCTAATCTAATAGGATCTGTTGGTGTAAGGTCCTTTGTCGCAATTTCATTAGCAGCTTTGTACGCCACCAAACTTTTCTCAGCAACATCCTTCCTTTGCTGACCACTGGCAAACTCAGCCTCGTACCGCAAGTAGTCACCTTTCCTGAGAGTTGAGATCAATTCAAATATAATGACAATACATATGCAGCTTAAACCAATCAACATTATTAAAGTAAAAGGTATACAAACACATTGGATTAGTTTTCACGAAAAAGCTTCATTCATGCCACTGCTGCAAACATGTCAGATTGACAAAATCACTCCAAATACCAGGAGTTATGTTCCTTAGTTTTCTGTTAAGTTTAAAATACTGGTTTTGTTGGACAAAAATACATAAGCAGGGAAGCAGTGCTTGGTAGATGCAACTAATTCATCTTAAGTATGGTAACACATTTAAAAAATAAGAACTCCAAACTTCACAGTTCAGCATGAATATCAAGTAAAAGCAAAACTGCACACAACTTCATTAAAACAAGCTACTTACATTTTATAATAAAATACTGTGGAGGAAAGTGTTGCAGCGTTAGGAATTAAATGCTTTTCTAGAAGGTCCAAAATTTCTTTACAAATTTTTTCCAACTCTTTTTCAATCTACAAAAGGCTTTGAAATAGGTCACATGCGCTTCTCGGTATGAAATGACATAAAATACAACTTGTACAAAATATTATATAACCATTTTGCAGATGACCAGCAGATAGTCAATACAGCAACAAATTTGGCTAGCATATGCACAACACAACCACATATCAATTTGTGCCACAGACTTTGCCAAAGTGACACAAACCTTTCCAATATAATGAAAAATATGCACTTCATGCAGAAAATGCAGGAAGTTACTAAGACTGTTGGGAACTTCAGGCATTTGTAAGATAATTCCACTAAAACACATCACTTGCAATGACGATATGGAAACAAGACAAAGTTTGAATGGTGTTTGTTTGTACAGGGCCAGAGAAATTGGACAACCAAGAAACAACTGTCAAAAAGATGGTCTCAAGACAGTCAGAAAAGCATTTGTGCAAAATCGTAGAAAGTCTATATATATATATAAAAAAGGTACATGGAAACACACACGTACGAAAAAATTTATAAAATTCACATGTTTCAATTCCTTAATCTTATTTTTGTGAATGGATATTTTTCGCTAATCTTAAACTGGTATTATTTCATATAACTAGACTTTGTAGTTGCTCAGATATACACATCTCAATTTTTTAAATGTTGTTGAAATGCCCTAACGCACTGTGCACACTTATGAGGTTGTAAGACCAATGGATTGTGGGTTGCTGCTCTGAAACCCACAAATAGGTGTGGCAGAAATGTGCACACAATACACAGACTAAAAATTACATGCAAGTTCATGATCCTTACCCATAACATACAATACAGATATCACTGACATTTGTATCATAAAACATAACTAATGTCTTCTGGACCGGGACAAGACTTTTTGGTCTGAGCTGTTTCGGTCTGGCTGATTCAGTCTGGGACGTTTTGGTCACAGGACATATCAGTCTGACTGTTTCGGCTGGGGTCATTTCGGTCATGACATTCTGTACATAGACATCCGATTTCATTGTTATTGATTTACATAGGCAGGCCAACTACCATGCTAGCTGGTGTTATACCAACTCAGTTTTGAGGAGTGATGATTGCAATTAAATTTGAATTGCATTTATGAATATGCAGTATTTGTATTTAATTTCAAAATGTTGATAATGATTATATATTCGCTTGCTAATGATGATGAAAAATGTTTATGCTGATTAACTGTTGGATCTTGGATCATGTTTGTAGCTTTTTAAATAAAATCTTTCATTGATATAAGCACGTTTCCATTAAAAAGTGAACATGTAAGATTTCTGCAAGATTTAATAGTCTGACTGAAACGTCTTCAGATCGAAACGATTAAGACTAAACGTGTCATGACCAAAATGGCTCAGGCTGAAACAGTCAGACTGAAAGGTCGTGTATCCGTTGTAGACATTAACACTTTGAGAACCTGGGTACGGTATATTCGTACTTTGAAATCGACTTGAAACCAGCAATTGTCAGTTGCCTTACCAACGCCCTAGCTCCTCCGCCGATTGCACTAGAGAGCTGTTCAAGGGCTCAAACAAATCGGCCAGTCATCTAGTCTGCACTCAAAAAAAATTTTTTTGGTTGGGGTTTGCAGATTTTTTGTGAGTGACGTCATAAATGAAGTAGTTTTTGGGCCATTTTGGCTCATGCTACCTGGCCAAGGGTCCAACTGCTAGGCCGAAGTATTTCGATGAAGTTTTCATTGGAAACTAGGCTCAAGTCCGAGACTTTTGAGCCTTCGATCAACTTTCTAGCATTTCTGGTTCAAATTTATAATCTAATATAAACTAATTATTATCTAATTAACTATTATTAGCCAAGTATTTTTATTGCTTTAGATCTGAACCCGAAACCCCAGCAGGTCATCCAAAGTATCAAAAGACTCAGATTGTAGCCTAGTTTCCAATAAAAACTTCAGCGAAACACTACCATTTAGCGGTTTGGGCCCAGGGCCAGGTGAAGTTGGCCAAGGTGGCCTAAAAGCTTTCCACTTATGACGTCACTAACAAAAAATCCATAACCCCCAACCAAAACATTTTTTTTCAAGTGCAAACTACAAGACTTGCCGAGTCTTTTGAGCTTTTGACCGGGTCTGTAGCGTTTACAGGAGCGGAGAAATTCCCACGCAAAGCCACGTGCGATCCAGCTGTTTTTGCGCAAACTGCTTGAATTAACCCGAGTGCAAAAGTCGTGAGACCGAGACCAAACCTCGAGACTCCATCGCTGTGTTACATACAGTGGGGAAACAATATTCTTTATAGTAAATGCAATATACATCTATGTCTGAACCAGTGATGGAGTTTCGAGACCCATTTTTGTAAGTCTCTGACATACATGAAGGTTTCAGATCTCGTATCTGTCTCGAAGGCTATGGGTCTCGCGACTGTGAATATTGCAAAGAAACAGTTTAGTAACATTTCTAAAATTCTAACAATTTTTGTTTGTAGTATTTGCAGGTAAGAAACAATCAAAACATGTTGGAGAAAATGCCAGAAATTAAAAAAAATTCAACTCAGAAGTGATGACAACATTCAAAAAAAATTTGGCCAAATGCTCAAATTTTGAAGTCTTCGAGTCTCAGAGTTTGATGATGTCTCAGTCTCAAAGTTGTAATCAGGTTTTGGTCTCGACTACACTGGTCTAAACAAACACAAAAGTTGTTTCAAGCTCTATCACCAGTGATGTACTTTAACTGCAATTCTAGTGCATTTTCAAATGTTTTCAAAACTTGCAACAAACGTTGATTTGGTATATGCAATGCTTCTTTTGATAAAGTGTGAACTATTCATAAGATAAAGATTCTTAGTAGTTGATAATGCTTTGTTAGAGACAAAGAAAAAAATCACCTTTTCAATAAAAAACACGACTTTCAAATTCCTAAGGCGTAAAATGGTTACGAAATTTCAACAATTAGTGTAAATAATTACAGAAGCATTGACGTTTTTTGCATTGCTGCCATTTATAGAAATACTATGTTTATAGGATAAAAGGCAATTATTTCAATGCAAATTGATAGCAATTCATTAAAATCTGATGTTGTAATGACTCAGCTCTTAAAATTTGTTTCTTTTCAGCAGTTCATTAAAATCTGATTTTGTAATGACTGAGCTCTTCAAAGTTGTTTCTTTTCAGCAGTGCTGCTTCATGTGACCTATTTGTTTCAGTTTCGCTTTTCTGTTATGAAATATACTGACAAAAAGCAAAAATATGCTTGTATTTTTTAAGAACTCAAAATTTCATGTACACCGGCCTAAACAACCAGTGTCCCTCAATTCACCACATCAACCCATTCCCCCCAATAAATCTCAGATTAGGAAAATAACACACAATCTAGATTTTAGGTGCATATTTGACAATAATTTTGAGTATAAAAATTTTCTTCAACAAGTGCATAATAATGCGGTCATTAAGGGGTTAAGTCAATTCCCATACATTCATATGAGAATTTAAAAAATTCAGATTATGAAGCAAATATTCATATTCTTGTATTATTGCTCTCCAACTGTACTAAATCATACAAGACTAGTCATAACATGTGACTTACGCTTAC
>JGI24159J19872_10009160_pt1 | contig 12979 bp, 8 predicted proteins | sample Ectturendosymbi4_FD_19872 | JGI IMG/M metagenome (IMG submission 19872)
CTGCTGCAAAGCGAGTCCCTGTCGTTGAAAACTTCTTCATTGACTACATCAGCTGCCAAGAACTTACTTTCGTCGGGTTCACACGCCGGTCCTTCCGTTACCGTGTTGCGAGCTTGACGAGTCTGTGGACACAAAAAAATCATTTGTGAAAACAACATTCACTTCTTGTTCTGGCAATAAGTCTGGTGATCATGTAAGGAGATGAATTTGTTTCATAATACCACACCTTGAAATCCGATTTTAGGCATAACGCGCTAAACGCAATCAAGATAAATCCTAGTGGAGTCGACTTGTCAAGTAGTATGTGCAGCTAAGCCATTGAAGAGACCATTGGATTAGACTGCTTGCAACAGTTAAATCACGAGACCACTTAAATGATATGTTTACGATATTCTCACCAGCAAGCAAATGCAAATGTTCCGTGCTTATGCTTCTTCATGTTTATGCTGACTCACTTATTGTATGTATTGTTTTGTTTTATGGGAATCAGCCAGTTTCGAAACAGTGAAGACAAATGCTTTCATAGCTAAAAGCACTAGAATAGAGAGCTTGTATTTGGGAGACCAAATAAAATCTTAGGTCATACCCAGGGGTGTACAACTGGAATGGGATTTCGTGCTCCTGATTTTCATAAAAATCTAATTCCGTTTCGTAGGTTGTCCAAATAATTGCAAAAAATGTCGGCAAATCAAACAGCAACACTGCAGCAAAGTAATTTACTTAGTTTGTCTCTATAGTTTCTGAGGACAGTTAGCCGCGTGTGAAGAAAGTTGATAATTTAATTAATTGGGATATAAACGCGAAATGCTGTGATTAACACCAATAAGAAAAATCACCTATTACAGTGGTGACAGTACTTAAATATCACTCGCGTGACGTTTTCGTGTCTGTGTCGTGCCACGTTGGGCACGCGTGAGTTGTGTTTTGTACCCGTCTTAGGTTATCTAGACCAGGGGTTTCCAAACTGGGGTACATGTACCCCTGGGGATACATTTGCCTATCTAAAGGGGTAAATTTAAAGTTAGCAATTGAAGGGAAAATATATTTATATATTATCTATTTCCAAATATACATATATCAGTGAATACTATTTTAAAACTCATTTGATGCTTCTTGTTAAATCTATAATTTAGGGACACACGCTCATCTGTTTGAATTGCTGAAGGAGGGGTACACGGTTAGAGAATGGTTGGGAACCCCTGATCTGAACGATAATCTTAATCGTAAGTTTTGAGATGTTAATAAACTGGTGTGTAATTAAATGCCACTTAGCACGAACATGTGGTGTTCCCCACCTTAATTTCAAACAGATCCGACTATGTTTTAGCTATATTCGTTCTCATGATGTACTTTGAATCTAAAAAATGCAAAAATTGCATAAAACGGAAGAATAGGAAAAAGCAGACTCAGGGGCGTAACGAGGGGGGCACTTCCCCGGGCGCCTAGTCAATATGGGGCGCCGAATCACTGCGGTGGCGCCAAAAAGTCCCAAAAATGCCAGAAGTACTTTCTGCAATACAGTGAATTTGCTTCCGGAAGAGCTGAGGTTCGAACATGAGGGCGCCAAACTTTCTTCTTGCCCCGGGCACCATCTAACCTCGTTACGCCCCTGAGCAAACTTAAAGACAAGTTATTTTCTCTTCGGTGTGCAGACAATTGAGAACACTTCATTTGAGACCAAGTTCATTTGAGACCACGTTCATTTGAGTCCTATTAGTTTGCAACTCGTTCGTTTGAGACCACATTGATTTGAGACTGCATTCATTTGAGATTTGTTGAGTTGAGACCCATTCATTTGAGACTGCAATCACGTGAGACTCGTTTTCTCTTTTGATTGTTGCGACCAACGCAAAAAGACACTTTTCTTTTCTCGTCTTTTCATTTCTCAGTTAAAAACTGAAATTATTGCGGAGCCTCGATTAAGGAAACGGTCAGGAATCGACATAATTCTTTGACTTGGTCTAACAAAATGACATTTCAGAGGTGCAACGCTCCCTTCCAAACCCGAGGTTTGAAGAGTTACCTGGCCTCTGCGGTGTTTTAAGTGCGAGTGCATGTACAACCCGGCGTAAGTCACCTTGGACACGGAAGGGCGTAACCTTGCAAAATTTCAAATGGAGCAGGGGCGGATCCAGAGGGGGGCAATCGCTCCCCCCTAAAATCTACAAAAGTAACTTTTTTCACCATGAATTGTTACAATTCGGAAAACAGCATTCGCGATATAAGGCCATTTTGTCGTCCACTGTTTTGTCACAGCTAGGTTGTGAAGTAAACTTAATCTGTCTTACAGTAGTGAACCCGTAATAAGACTTGACTGCCAAATATCACTGAAATATCCCCCCCTAAACTTACTGGCTGGATCCGCCCCTGAAATGAAGAGACACCTTGCAAAACTTTAGGTCTCCCGTAAAGAAGTGGAAGGTAGATCATAAAATGTGATTCACAGTAAATCAAAACAGCTTCACTTTAATGTGACGTAAAATGAATGTGGTATCAAATGAAAAAGTCTCATGTGAATGTGGTCTCAAATGAACAGGTCTCAAATGATTATAGTCTCAAATGATCGTGGTCTCAAATAAATAGGTATAAAATGAATGTGGTCTCAAATGAACAGGTCTCAAATGAACAGGGTCTCAAATGAATTGGTCTCAATACACATGGGACCGATCAAGGTTAGCCATTTTTTGCAAGCACAAGAAATATGAAAACTTCAACGTCTTGACTCCTGATCTGTTGAAAATGCCTGCCAATTCTTTTCTCTTTCCAGCCAGAAACAATTGTTTGTCAAAAACGTAAATACTTGCTTTTGTATTGCTGAAAAGTTCAGATCAGATTCAAAGTTTCACAGCTTATTTTTGACAAAAATGTGTTATATTTTATAGAGCAATAAGGGATTTATTAATTCACAATTTCAAGAGGCCACATTTCGGATCATGTGAAATCATTAACGTCTAAAATAGCCAAAATAAGAGGTTGCGGTTGTCGTCTTCTTTTGTGAATATGCTTTAGTCGCATTTTTTTTGAAAGGTTAACTGTTTTTAAACTCTGTTTGCCTTTATTGCAAATTTATCATGAGATCATTTGTCTTCTTTTGTGGGTAATGCTTTAATAGACTTGTGTCCAAAGTTAACGAGTGTGCTTTGAAAGTTCTTGAAAACAGTAATGCCAATCTACACTAAGGACGTGCCAGGAGTAGCCGCGAGCGATTCTGTGTTTGTTTTATTGTGCCCAGGAGTTGCCGTGCCGAGCCGTGCACGAGTGCAGAATTACTCGACGCAACAAAACACAAAGGATTACGCTGGCGAGTCTGGATTTTCGTCTCGCAAGGCTTAGGTTTCGGTCTAAAAGTCTTTGTCTCAAAACCTGCGTCTTGACATGAAATTTTGCTGGGCACACTATTTTTATTTTTGTCTGGAATATAGATTGTTAACTGCATTTATAAGCAGTTCTTTTCTTTCGAATCTCAGACCGCAAGCATAAGGTTTTATCAGGTCTCGAGAAACAACAAATTCTGTCAAACAATTGTATTACTTGTCACAGAAAAAGATAAAAGCTAGTCAAAGAATTTGCCACTTCATCAGGATAGGATTTTTTAATGCGATTCATCATATTAAATGTTCTGAAAACTTATGCTGTTTTACCTCCTCTTGTTATTGAGGCATTGTATAAAGTGTGCTTGCAGACAATCGCATCATTTTTATCAACTTTGAAAAGTTCTCACGAATGTATGTTTGAGCCATATGGGATTTGAATCTTAAAGCTCTGACATTACTTCTCATTATGAATAATTAACCTATTTTTAGAAATAAACTAGTTTGATAACACATATGCGATTGACAGTATATTGCATTAACAATATGCATTATCAAATCAGTATATCACTGATCATAAGTATTGGCGTATCGGTGCATCCCTCACCCTAACGCGTTTCAACTTGTTCTGTGTACGTTTTTGTCAAGCAGATGTAGAGCCACGATTATTTGCTGATTTTTGATATAATCTTTTACCTGCAAGCAGCACTAACTAACGTGAAAGCACAGACATGTGCAACGCTGGTATTTTCAAACACTTACGTTGCAGGCCGCAACTTGATTTTCCCAGTTGCACATATTCAAGGTTGCATCAAATCCAAGTCCATCAGGACAGGTCTGTAACAAACAAATGTTGGTTTTATTATCAACTGGTAAAAATCACCATTTGCATGATTTCCACCATTAACTCACTGATGGGCATGGTTGCTGGATGTTTTCGTCGCAGTTGTAAAATATTGCACAGTTGTTGGGGTCAACAATTGGTTGAGTAACGCCATTGCAGTTATAACCTGTTGAGGCAAAACCAAGTAAAGTTATGATGACAATAAGCATGTGTAGGGAGACGAAAGTGTTTGGTAACTTCGGTCGGTTTTTGACGATAGCGTGCGAAACATTGGGATTAAATACAAGGTACCATGCAGCGCTCCACCTGCGCATTTAATAAAACAAAGTATCTGCGGAGGAAAACTTACGTTCTTCTGGTTCGCACGCTGGTCCAGCGACATCCCTGAACACTGACAAAACAACAACAATGATCAGAGAATTATAACGCAACGTGCCTCGGAACTCAGATGTTGCGCACGGCTTGCTAACGCCGCTGTGAAAATAATAACAACTGGCACTTTTTATTAGGAGAAATTATCCGGGTAGTACTCATACCTCGAACGACAACTCCGAGTCAATAAATTTTAAAACAGAACTTGATATGCGAGTAGTTTCATACGCGAGTAATGCTTGCACAAATGAACGTCCGTGTTTGGTAAAATGTATTTGAAGGTTTTGCGACGAAGCAGCAACGGAAAAAATTTACTGAAAGGGCAGGTTTTGTTTTGCATGCTGGATTTTTGTGTCGTCATTGCCTACGGTACGTCACGTACCGTTGAGTTTTATCCAACTTGGAAAATACGCCAGCTTTGTGTTGTTGGCAGATGGTAAGTGCCTGATAGCCCCATCACTGCACGGCGCTACGAGTCCCAGAATTATCATTCATTTACTCGAATCCAGTAAAAAATTTTGCTGCTATAGTATATATGCTGTTTTTAGCCGGCTCTCCAGTATAAAATATGCGTTCAAACCAATAATTCAAAGATCGGTTGAGCACGCAGAGATAACTTGTGGGTAAGATGACCTTGCTTTATGATCCCACTCAGGTAACCAAAAAAACCTAAAAATATTGGTATAATATGCGAAAATGATTAAAAATTATTCCAAACGTTTAAAGAGAACATTTTCTAACAACTCAGCAATTATTCTCATCAACCACCTGACCCAAAAAAACAAACGTGTTGTATTTGAAATCTTGTTTTTCCAAAAACAAATATATTTTCCCCAAAAAAAGATGTTGGAGGTACGCATAATTAAAACATCAAAATAACAGGAAAAAGGCAGAAATTCCGTCAGCTTTTATTGACGGTCTGTTGAAGACTAAATTTTGTATTCTGCTTTAAGCCTGTAGTTCAACACTCAAAAGAAGTAAATTAAGTTAATACCTAAAAGTGTGTTACTTTTCAGTATTTTTTCCACTGTTTCTGCTCACAAGGTTCCTCCAGCCAAAATGGCAAAATTACTTTTACAGGTAAGTATGAACAACGGAGGTTAACCATAAGTAATGCGCGTCCACTCGGCTTGTTTTATCAGCGAATCCCCTCATGGGACGCAATAACGAAGCTTGCTCGCCCATCAAATTGTCAAATTTGCAAAATGGCATGGGAGACCTCATGCACGGCTTTTGTTTTCACATGTTAGACATGCCCTGCCATCTTTCCAGTAATCCCCCCATATCAAAAAATACAAAATATACGTATTTTCATATGACTGCTCGTCAGAGCACTTAAAAAATTCAGCTATTGAGGCAATCATCTTAATAAGCGTTTTTCAAATCTTTTTAAAATTTAGTTAAAAACTGCATTACGCTTATTGTCAAAGGATACCACAGCAGGGTTTTAAAAATGTTTCTCCACGACCACTCGAGCGAAGGCACGCAGCATTTCTTGCTGCAAAAATCAAAACTTTGTACATTTTAAGGCAAACCACGATTTTCACAACATCTTACCTTTGGCGTTTCCAGCAGACACAGCCAAAAGAGTCAATAAAAAACGTAGCATTGTCTTGTCGATATTTTTCGCTCAAAAGTTTTGAATATCAGTTTACGAAAATGATTTAACTGGATTTTCGGTGCATTTTATACGCAAAGGAGCGCCAGGGTGTTTGCTGATAACAGGTGTCAAGTTTCTCAGGACGGGATGCTCATGACGAGTGTTTGCTTAAGATGGTCTTGCAATACGAGATGTACGAAGATCCAAGACGCACTTGTATAGGCGGAAAACTGTCCTTACGTGAGTCGCCTTCTCAGAAACGCATCTTGCTACCAATTCTTAACAATTTAGTTTGTCGTGGTATTCATAAACTGATCGATTTATTGTTCGTATAATGTATTTCATCTATGGATTTTTTGTTTCCAAACAAACCTTGACAGGCTGTTAAGCATGGGCGTCGGAAAATTTTTTTCCATGGGGGCCAATAGTGGATTATCTAGCAGTTGGCCTAAAGGACTTTTTCAGGGTGGGTAACAGTGGTGAAATTTCATTTACCAACTCGAAACTAAACGACAAACATTTTTGTGCTAAAAATTTAATAGGAGAATATCAACTTTTAAAATCCAAGGGGGGCAAGGCCCATGCATTTACTTTGAACCACATGGTGATTGATATTCTCGTTCCAATTTTCCGATAAGATAGAATAGGCGTCGTTATTAACAAAATGAAAAACTGTAACGATTAAAATTAATTACTGAGAAGCTGAACATTTTTTGAGCTCTCGACATGTTCTTTTTCAATTCAAATGCGTTAGGAATATTCTTTGCACAAAACAGATGAACATTTGCTGTTTTTCAGATTGCAAATGTTAACGTGACGAAAAAGTTTTTTCTTAATAATTATGTGCTAACTGATATCAAAAAGCTTATCAAAAGATCATGATCATTGACATACAATGGAGCTGATATAATAAGGCGTAAGCTGTACGTACCACACACGCTAATGACACAAACCCAAATATCCGGTAATGGATCGAAGACTCTAGCACCTGAAGGTTGAGAGATTGCTCACACGCCACGTCTTATCCACACATTCCTCGGTCCTTGCGAGGGTAGATTACTAGGCGCCACCGGGGGTTTGCTGCTATCTGCGGATTAATTGAGTGTTGGTTCCACTTCGCCACGTGTCACCCAATCATAATTCGCATTTAACGGAAGAAAGGCAGTTTTTACACATTCTTTTTCATATCTTTGTTGCACATATTTTCTATACCCTTTCTTAAATCATTTTTTATGTAAACTAAAAACTGTTTCTTCTACATGCCCAAATTTCTTTTGAAGTTAATTTCTTTTTTAACGCAACGATTATATGGGTGGCCAGAACCAGACAATTAAGTGTGTGGTTCAACTAAAATAGTTTTGCAAAACCTTACTCATTCTGTCCAAGCTGTTTTTGTCAGAGCTATTGCATTAGGAAAGTTTTATTTTACATGCGGTTTTAGTTTCATTGGAAAGACTAGAGTGGTTCCTCGCACTTGACAATCGGTCGCAGGCCGAGGAGACAACCTCTGACTGATCCGGGTGCAAGCAACGCATGAACGACAACACACGTGCATTTGTTCTCACAGCGCGCGATTCGTGAAGTACAGGGAGTAAGAATCAGCTTATTTACATGAAGCGCACGGTTGTACAGAAATGCTGACTTGTTCTGTTTGCACTATGGCTGAATCAATTTAATCAAAAGATATCTACAGGGCTCCAGCGCACTTTCCAACGAGACTACACGAGTGTTTATTCGAGGAATCTCAAATGGGGGGAGACCAGTAGAATCGATTTATTTCAAATTTCTTGCTTTCCATCAATTCTTGGCTATGGCTTTATTTAATTTTTTTTACAAATTTCCATGAACATTTTTTGATCATGTTACGTTTTTGAAGAAATCTTGTAATGAATATCTTGACACATCCTTGTGAATGTAAACAGACGGTGGTGCCTAAAATAGCGGGCGGCACTAAACGTTAATCCAAAAAATGGCGGTTGAGGCTCAGGGCCAAATGAAGTGAACCAAAAAAACTAAACCTACCCCTATTATGACGTAAACCACAAAAAACTCAAATCCAAAACTTCTCAACTTTTAAAAAATCGAAACTAGAAGACTTTCCGCATCTTTTGAAGGTGCGACCAGCTCTCTAGCTCTCTCGGCTGGCGAGTTATGGTTGAAATAGTCCAAGACCTTTACGATCCCTAAACAAGGAATAGTAAATGCCCAATAATAGATCCTTGGATACGCCACATGTTACCTTCAAAAACGAAGATATAGTATCTGCTATTTTAGTACACTGAAACCTGTTGTTTAAATAAAAAGCAAAAAGTCTCAGCGGTGTTCCTCTTACTCCATAGCAAAACAATTTTTCAAGTAATATATTATGATCAACACAGTCGAAGGCTTTGCTTAAGTGTAAAAACAGAGTACATGTTATTAGTTTGTTATCTTTATTACAAATCATGTCATCATAGATGGCAGCAATTGCTAATTCAGTAGAATGGTTGGTACGGAAGCCATGTTGCTGTGGACTCAGTATACAATTACTGCTGACAAAAGAGTACAATCTACTGTAAATTAATTTTTCAAAAACTTTGGAGAGAGTTATATGTGTGGATATTGGCCTATAATCATTCAGGGATAGAAAAATTATTTTTAGGAATGGGTGTCATTTGAGCAATTTTAAAAGATTGGGAAATTCACCTTTTGCCATACGTTTATTAAATATTTCAGATAACCAGGAGGATAAACTAGTGGCAGACATTTTTAAAAACTTTACTGGGATGTCATAGGAGTTAGACGTTGTCTTGCATTGTAATGATGAAACTATTTGTCTGATTTCATCAGCATTGGTTGGTGGGAATGTGCAAAAGTTGGGGACTCATTTAAGAAAGTTATTGAAAGTTGTCGGGGGTCGGTCAATTTTGGAGGATGGAATTTTTCCAGTGTTGGAGAAGTGAATATTTAGTTCTTCACAATGGTTCTGATTGTTAAGGTCAACATTGTGCGCCTACTTTGTTTTTTTGTAGAAATAATTTCATTAATAACTTTCCACGTTTTTTAACATCATATTTGACATGATCAATTTGCACAAAATGTCATCTTCCTGTTTTATAACATTCCGTGACAGATGTTTAAACTCGCAATGTGACCCAGAAACTGCCATCAACAGGTGAAATGTCCTGGTGGGTACTTGAAGAGATCTAAAAACCATGAGCTCAGCTCCGTGAACTACCGCAGCAAGTGACAGGCAAGTACAGGTTATTGCAGGTGTTCCAACTGGGGCGTCGCGACACTCTCTTGGGTGGTTTTCACATTGCAAGGGCGTCGCAAGCTTATATACAACTTAGATCCATTTTGCATATAAAGAAGCTCTCCGGATTTTAATTCCATTTGTTACTTGATACTTGTGCGAAGCTGGCTTTTCCGCTGTTTCGGTAATAAAACGAAGTATCCCTCGAAGAGAAGCGTTAAAAAAGAAATGCGCTCAGCCGTTTCGAACACAACACTGCATTTTGTGAAACAACAAGGAAGCTAATGGATCGCAAATAAAGATCCGATAATATTTTTCTAGCAGTGCGTGGTTTGATTTTGTGCATAGGATTAGTGCGTCAGGAAGTTCATTCAAGGTGGGAACCAGTGGATTATTGCAACAACTGAAACGTAAAAAAATTTCCGAAACGAAATTCAAATTCATTCCTTCAACCTTTTCGCAGATGACGCGTGTTCAAAGCCGGCCTGCTATGTGTGTTGAGAATCAGTGGTTGGGTCGAGCAGAGCCTCCATCACTTTGTTCAAGGAACGCGCACAGATAAAGACCTGTGTCGATAAACCTTGGTTCGTCTGCTCAGGTTTCGGGAATACAATAGCACTACAACAGCACATCGGTTGGACGGCGCGAGTTTCTTCGGCTTATTTTTTTCTAAGTAAGTTGTCTTTGGTAACGCCTTTCCCACAGTACTCTATACAACTCGAGTGGAGGTTTGCGTTGTTTTATTGTATTTTGCTCTGACTCGTTCGTGCGAACGACAAATCAGCACCAAGTAACCGCAACGGCACAAAATCCGCGACACGCGTTGATGCGAAACGTCCACTCAACGAAGACCTACCTGTTGTGACAACCCCACTGTTGGAAGGTACGCAGGAGTTCCCGAGATTTACGATCAATATGACAACTTTCACGACTGAATAGAAAATCTGCGAGACCTAACAGTGGAAAAAAGTTTTGTAGGTGAACTTAACACCTGCCTAAAATCGCAACCTGATATAAAACATTGTAATTGTCATAAGCTAACATAGGCGTAGTCAGGGGATCATGCTCCCCAAATTTTTAGCATATCAAGTCATTCTGTGCTTTGAGAGGTGGTAACCTAAACAACATACTGTTGTTCGTCTGAAATCAAACATTTTGGGCTGGCCACGCCACCTGCAAGCTGAAGCTTGACCTACCTGGAAAATTCGGCAGCGAACATCGTATCGGTCTTAACTGAACGCAGGTCATTTATTGTTTGTCGGCATTAACGAGATTGTCTTGATCCACCGAACGCTGCCGAACAAGCTTTAAAAGTTGGAACCGAATCCAAACTGAAGACACTTAATTGCTTTGGTTTGAGCACATATCAACATGCTTGCCAGAAAATTATTCAAGATGCGACTAAGCCAAGCAAAAATGAACTTCTGCAGTACGTCGTCCGGGCAAAAGGCCTAACTTGACATGAGGCGTTAGACGCTGGAATAGAACGTTTACTTGTGCGTCATTTGAGAAAACAATCACCAGCATTTTGTTCTAAGAAGCCTTTTCAAAAACGTTTTAACTATGCCCCGCAAAAAAATTTAAAATGTTGAAAGCAGCTTCTTCGAAACCATCAACTTCGGCGCCAACGTTGCAACAAAGCGAGGAACTGGGGCCCGTGTGGCGAGAAAGATTAAATTTACTATAATTATTATTTTTTCGTAAAACGTTTATACAGTACTTAAAACTGAATGCACCTACTGACAACTGAAGAAGATAAGTGAAGATTGTACGTATGCAACGCAGACAAAAAATTGGCAACGCATCAATCCGTTAAATCTGATAACCCGCACAAATCCGTTTAAAAAAACGCAAAAATCCGTCTATTGGTGACGCTAAACCACCACCTCAGGCCATTTGAACCTGTCTTTCTCTGCAGCAACAGTCGAAGTTTCCCACAAACATCAGGATAATTCAGTAAAAGGCGAAAGGGTGCTCATGTCGGAAACAAATTAAATTTTTTAGTAGAAGCAGCAGAACAATTTTCTCAGGGGAATCACAGCCTGATTGTTGGTGAGGTACGCGGGGATATTTCGGCCTCAGGAACAAGTAAGTTCGACCCTGAGCGTCAAAGCAAAATCGGCAGCCAGGCATGCGAAACGTGCATAGAGCGTGCAAAGATGAGGTGTGACAATCGCAACAATGGATCACTTGCAATTAATAAATTATGTTGATTTGCGAGAATGGGCGTCGGAAGGATTTTTCCAGGGGGTGCCAATATTCGATTTTTCCGGGGGTGGGGGGGAAACAGCGGTAAAATTTAATTTCACCAACTCCGAACGTTTTTCTATCAAAAACCAAACAGGAAAATATCAAATTTCAAAACCAGGGGAAGATTTCCCCCTGCACCCCCCTTTCGACGCCCATACTTGCGACGGACAATTGGTGGGTGAACACAGTACACGGTATATCGTCTTGTCTGGAAGTAACTTAAAGACGAGTACACGGTATATCGTCTTGTCTGGAAGTAACTTAAAGACGTTTCAGGAAAACACTGAATTAAACCAACGTCAGCGAGGCAAGAGGTAAAGAAATTGCTTTAAAATTCGTTGCAAGATTAAAGCAGCAAACGCAAAAATATCAATGATGCCTAAATTTAAGAATATTAAACGCAAACCACGATCTGAAACATTCGAAAGACGCCCACAGAAAAGTTAACGGACGTAATACGTCGTTTGTTTTAAGGTGAGTTTCTTTGTGGCATTAAGTTCTAATCAAATATTTCACGATCCTACAAATTAAGAAAAAAGAGGCAATTCGTTTGGGACAAAACCAAATTTCCGAACTCTCTATGTATCAGTTATCCACAAGACATTCACTTCACAGCATCACAAGACCAACGCATTCAAGCCATTACTGTTGAACACAAAAAGTTAATGCTTGCGAATTTCTCAAAAAAACGCAGTAGCAACGACAAGAGAAAGGATGCGTCATTTCATAAAACAATCACGCAACGTCACGCAAACAGATCAGGATGGTTCGTCTTCACGTACTCTTCAATGACCACCGGCTGCTTGGTGAGCAAGGACGCGCGCGCGGCTTCGCAGACCAGGGTCGCCCACAGCACGTCAGATGACTTCACCTCCAACTCCTCACCGCCTGCACAGAGCGTGAAAGACAACGGTGTTGTTAAACATCGTAACAAACGAAGACCAACGGATCCATAACACATAAACGCTTTAATATAAACACACAAGACCGTTTTCTTTATTTTTAGCGCGTTTCTGTAATTTTGATGTGACCTTCAGAAATTCCGGGGCAACGAGGCTGTAGAAGTACAAACCATTATTTTACCTTGCATAGCTCGCACAAAATGCTCAATCTCGTTTCTGTAGGAATCTTCGTATCGTTTCATCACATTCTGCTTGATCTGCGAACCCGTGTTACTGTCGGCAGCGTACTGCCGCAGAGCCGTTGAACATTGGTTTTCGCATAGGATCATGCCCTTGTCACCGAAGATCTATACAAATCAAGTTATGATTGCAAACTGTGACTGGTGTATGTTTGCCCCTTTGTGCATGTAAAAATTTTGGTATACTTTTAAAAAAATCACTGCAAAGTTTGCTTTTTCAAAAAAA
>JGI24159J19872_10009162_pt1 | contig 12978 bp, 7 predicted proteins | sample Ectturendosymbi4_FD_19872 | JGI IMG/M metagenome (IMG submission 19872)
ATCAGGGGTCGGCAACCTACGGCCCGCGGGCCAGATCCGGCCCGCCAAGCAAAATCATCCGGCCCGCAGCCCCTTTACCAAATTGTAGTAACTGTACGGCCCGCTTAGTGGTATTACATTTTACGATTCTGCCCTCCTTGCAATTTCTTGTATTGAATACTTACAAGGAACTACTTACGAGAAACCGCACTGTACTATAAATGTACTGAACGTGGGCATCGGAAGGATTTTTTTCCAGGGAGGTGCCACCAGGGGAATTTTCCAAAATTTTTCCAGGGGGAAGCCAAAAGTGGTGAAATTTTTTTCCCACTCGAAACTAAGAAAACAACCTTTTTTGCTGAAATTTTCAAAATCCAGGGTGAGGGAAAGCCCCCTCCCCCCCTACCGGCGCCCATGGTATTGTATGTCGTATTTTGTGCTTTCGTTACAAATTGTGAAAATTGGGAGTGAATCTCATTAAAATTCAATAAATTCCCAAGTTTTACCGACATCTTATACGGCAAAGAGAACGGAATTGTTGGTGGAAAATTAGTACGGCCTGCCAGAGCTTCCGGAGTTGGTTTTTGGCCCGCGACCCGGGAAAGGTTGCCGACCCCTGCATTAATTGAAACCATTGCAATAAGCTGAAATTCATGCTTTTCCATATAAATATAATGTCCCTCTATGCACATAATAAACCTAAAAATGCTCATAGATTAGAATTATTCTGTACGGTATTCCAAAATAACGCCTCAAGCTTTACCTTGTTTAAACTAACCTAGTGGCAATGTGTTGACTGTGCCCCATTTTTTGTCAGATATGCCCCATCCATATCTAAAAAATAAAATGAAGAAATACCAACTCAACTTAAAAAGAATTTAATATCTAGAATTATCAAATAATGTTGCACTGCCCTGACTACAACGTCACAAAAACTCAGAACAGAAGATATTGATTAACTTGGGCAAAACCCAAATCCAAATGCGATTTTATAAATTACTTTGGGTAGCAAAAACACAACTTGATCTGTAACTCGTGACAACGGCGGCCTATCAAGAAAAATTCACTTTGGTACTACGGCTGGTATGAGACTAAATCACCATGGAAACTTTAAAGTTCAACGTTTTCAACTTTTTGAATAAATCAAAAAAGACGACTGTGGCCCTAGTCCTTCTGTGCCCCACATTTCCCTACGTTTAACAAAGTTTTATAATATTCAACGCAGGCTACTATTTTTTAAAGCGCTTCGAAAAACATCACCAAAGGAGCAATTCCAAGCCTTCTGACCTTTTACCATCGCTTATCAAGAACCTCACAGGTAGTATTTGATTGTCCTAAAGACATTGATTGTTTCCATTAGAACAGTGGTTCTCAATCTGGGGACGCGACCCCAGAGGGATCGTGAACCATTTTCGGAGGAGTCGCGAGTAGATATTTTATGTACACAGCTGTATTATACACTTGCTTTGAGTTTTAAATGGGGGTCGTTGGGTTATATTGGATTGCTATAATGGGTCGCGGTACAAAAAAGTCTAAAAACTACTCCATTAGAAGCTTGAACTTCATTAAAATTGGCTTATTCAACCTCTTTTGACTCGACCTAAGTGTGACTCGATCGATTCACGTTCTTCCAGGCAGGTGGAGAGATGAGTGAGAAACTTTTCCAGTCCTTGTCATTTAAAAACTTTTTGAGTTGTGTGGAGCTCTTCAAAAAACTTTTAGTCACGTCACAAAACTCTTTAGATCACTTCGAACGAATGAATTTTCAGCTCTAGCAAAGTTTTCCACTCAAAGAAAACCAGAAAAGCATGAAAACCATCAAAAGCATAGAAATCATCCTGAAGACACAAATGGGTAATTAACTTTGGCGAAGTTCGTCTTTCATCATCAATCACAAATTGACAACATCAAAATCTTACTACCTCAGCGCTGTCGTAAGATTCAATCAAATGCGCGATTTACAGCAGAGTCCCAGTCGTCCTGAATGAAGGATTGAAGAGGTGCAGTGGCGTTGAATTATCGGTGCTATTCATTTTCATATCTTGCCGTTTACGGTAATTTTCAAAAGATAAAGAACATGTTTTTGGATGATGGTTACATTGCTTACCGCGATTTATTGATGAAAGGCACAAGATTCTTTACAAAATGGGTCAAACAGAAAATAAACAAAAGTTCAAAAAACTTAAACTTTTTTACATTTATTGACAATCCATTGTTGCAGTGCAAAAGGGACCTTCAATATTTTTAAACAAATACCTTTTTAAACAAAACCAAGCTGGTGTTAATTCATAAAACCCACACAATGTGCGATTAGTTTTGCAAGAAAGACGATAACAAACATGACCTGGATCGGATTAACGTTGTCTATCGCTTAATTTGCTCATGCTGTCAATCATGTACAGTTCAGACTAGAGATGGCACGGTCCAAGATTTTTCAGGCCAGGACCGCCCATAGCCCGCAACATCTAGCCCATTAACGACTCGTGGACGGAGGACATTTATTCTTTTTCAAACCGACCCTCCCATGGCCTGCTAAACAATTGGCAGATTTGTCTATTTTGCCTCCTGAGGCAAAATATCTGCTACGGGTATTTTGTCTTCTGAGGAAAAACATCTGCTGAGACTATTTTTCCTGTTGTGGAACATGATTGGTTGAAGTGGTCATGTCATGTGACAAGCACAATATACAAAGTTGCATCCTTGAATTAGCGTGTAAGGAAAAAAATCTGCAGACGCACATGGTTGCTATAATAGGTGGCGGCATGGATGTAGCGCTAAAAAGGTGTGGGAGCGCGCCAAAAAAAACTAGCCATTTTAGAACAGCTTCGAACTCATTTTTAAGCAAAACATGAAAACAATGTGGTAACGCCATTCCCACGCGTTCCAGCCCCACTACACCCTGGATAGCGGTACAAAAAAGGTTGAAAACCACTGATTTAAAGGTTCACCTTGCAAAACGCACTCAATTCTAATAACACCAGGTCGCGGCCCGTCAAAAATTCCTCTGTGGCCCACAGGTTGAGAAACCCTGTGTCAGACGAAGACTGCCGCGAAAAGCGTATAAAAGCAGCAGCGATGATTTGCTGCAACTGTCAAAATTAATCAAATTGCGGAGTGTTTGCCATTAACTCAATTCGCAAAGGAAACGTTTACGGGTCACTTCACCCTTTCGTGCAGTGTGCTGCTGTCAGTATCCAGGCTGTATCAATGATCACAGCTCCGCAGAAGAATCGGTCTTTTCTTTTCCTGAACAAACCTACTTGCCAAGGATGGCTTTTCCGTTCCGCTGTGACACCTGCATGAGACAGGAAAGTACTGCAGGTGTGAAGCAGCCGAGTGATAAATCGACAGCTGTAAGCCACGATTAACTTATACGTTGGTGCTCGTGTTCTGTCGAACTATATTGCCATGTCGACAAGGTTTACGCTTAAAAGGAACCTTTTCGTGCAACTAGTAGAGCTCCAGAAAAACGTTTACTCTTATTTCGCCAAGACTCGTAGGTTTGCACCGCAAGAACTTATTGTACAGTGAACAAACAATGATGAATGCAATATTGAAATGAACGACATTTTCGTGCCAGGTTTTTCAATTTAATTTAAGAACCAAAAAAGCGGAACATTTTTTTAGAAGCATAAAGTAGGTAATCATCACCGAAATTGTTGCAGTTTCCATTGCTCGCAACAAACACGCTACTGGCATTTTTACAGCAGCTCTGAATTTTAATTTCCCATCAATTTTCACCGAAATCTCTTGTTCTTGGTAAACCGCAAATCAGCTCGAAAGTCAGACACTTCCGGCCTATGTAATGACACTTCCGGCCTATGTAATGACACTTCCAGCCTATGTAATGACACTTCTAGCCTATGTAATGACACTTCCGGCCTATGTAATGACACTTCCGGCCTATGTAATGAGAATATCGCAGAGTCCTGGATCCTGGGATTTCAATTCTAGAGAGAAAGTTTTAATGCCAGAAAAGTTGAAACGTATTTTCAATACATAAGTCGAGATGAGTTTATTGGTGGAAACACAAGATAAATTTATTCGAGCGAAGACCAAAGTACCGGAGACGGAAACAAATCTGTTGACCAGGTCTTTTCATCAGACATCCCACGGCAGTTAATCTTCCTCTCGAGGTTTGGAGTTGATGGCTGATTGTAGATGGATTTTCAGTTACGATTAAATTAGATGTGGAAAACTTAAATGCGCATTAAATTTTGCTGAATTTATCAGCAGAGCTATAGCAAAAAAATATTGCTTATAACTCGACCATTTACTATAGTCTGCGCACGGTTGGCGCAACGACTGCTCAACATTTTCCATAATTGTGGAAAAATTAGTAAAGTAATATTCAAAAAGTAAAAAACGTGGTAGTGGACGACTATCCTTGACAATAAACAGAGATAGCACCACTGAGAAGTTTGCTCCATGAAATAGCGCCAAGCTAGAGAAGGATATGCGAGAGACAACAAACCTGAAAGCTTCTGTGGAAGCACCACAGTGGAACAAACAAACAAACTAGGCGGAATATATACTATTCTAAGACCGTAGTGTCTCATTCTTGGTTGTGAAAGGATTCCTTTCGATAGAGAGTGTTTGCAGCGAAGTCGATTTTGGAACCTAATATGCTGATCACATATTTGACACTTTGTCAACTGTTACATGTTTTTACTGTAAAAGTTTTAACTGCATTTAACTTAAGTGCCTGTTCGAGCCAGCAGCAACATGAGGCTATATACACTGATGTGTCTTACCTCCAACTATCCTTGATTCTACTGCCTGAGGGGCAACGCGAGGTAAGCCACAGTCCTTATGATCTGAAGTAGGAGATACTTGTGGATGAATGAAAGAGGTTGGTGTAGGTTGGGGATAAATCGGTTCTGCAAAAAGAGATCGGTGTTTCCAGGATCATACGAACGAACTGTTGGTGTTGACTTAATGTACATTTGTAAAAGTTCATGAGGGTTAAAATTAGTCTTTTTTACCATAAAACAGGTTTCAGAGAAGCCATAACTGCAGACAGAAGGTTCTGTAACAAATGAAACCTTGAGTCTTCCGTCATAACAGAGAGTTGATTGAAGAATTACTCATCGAGCATTAATTTGGTATCGAAAGACTTCGGGCGTGGTTAGGGGTGGGTGGAGCGTGGGCGGGGGAGTTAGGAAGGTGAAAAGTTTTGATGGCTTGCAGAAGAACCTCATTCAGCGACGACAACAACAACTGTTTCAATTCAATAATTGGTGGAAAGTGTAAATTTGAAAAATTCGAATGATTTCCTGTGCGGTGTTAAACATTCCCTTCTTCAGTTAAAAACTGACTCTCAGCAAAATTTCACGGTTTGTTTGTATTTTATCTTTGCAGATATTACCTTTGCAGATATTACCTTTGCAGATATTACCTTTGCAGATATTACCTTTGCAGATTGGAATTTCACAAAAATCCCATCTCTGTGTAGCGTTGCTTGTGAAACACCAAGGATTGCCTGCAAAGTCAGGACTTCTACAGAAGTTGTGATCTCCAATCCCTAGCCCAGGAAAGAATTCGTCGTGGCTGCGTCAAAACGTTAAGTTTATTACAGTTCAAACAGTTTATAAACCGGAAACACTGAACCAAACCGATTTACTATTCAACTGCTCTGATGCAAGAAACAATGTTCAAACGCATTTGAGGAAAAGCCAGTTGATGAATTTTTTTAAAAATTGTAGCAAGTTATTCTATTAATCTTATTTACGAAAATTTCAATAGGTATGAAGAAAAATCTCATACGGAAAACAGAAAATGTGTTCGACAACCAATGAAACTTACCACCAACCTCAACAATTAATGCACGGTAGGCCCGCCACCAGGGAGGCAACCGAGAAATTGCCTCCCCCCCGAAAATTTTCTGGTCGTGACCCTGATACACGACATTCATTTTTGAAAAACATTTTATGTAGTTCAATCATCTCCGCAAAAATCAACGTCGCATGTGACTCTGATGAAGAACCATAGCACAGAACGAATCCTCTCAACTTCATCTGCAAGCATTTCTGTTGGAGATCCGTAGAGTAAAAAGATTTTTCTTTACCCGTTCAGCAAAAAGAAGTTTTTTGAAAAAGCATCTGTGTTAGATAAAAACCATCAAACCTTTAGTAATGAAGATTTTGAAACTAACTCACTAAATATGTGGGTGTGGATGCATGGAAGTCCATCTCTGGCACGAAACTCCTTTTCTTGTTTTTGAAATTGATCCTCGATATTCTGAGGGATTGTTTTTCAAGAAGCAATCAAGAGATTTGGAGTCAGCAGGAAGAATGAGTTTCTTGCTGTCTTGAAAGCAATTATGTATTATGTGTGGTTTAAATGTACGTCAGCTTAATTACTTGGCATTTAGAGATGTCAACTGTGATTTGACAAACACTGAAGTGAAAAGGCATTTGTTCTGGAAACATACGCGATAAATTGTTACGTTGAAGATTTCCAAATTAAAAACAATGTGCAGAAAAAAAAATTTTCTCAAAAACAATTTCTATAAGTTCTAGAATTTGTGCGTAAAAATTGAGAGCGATTGAACAACTGAAAAAAAACTTTGTGATGTTGATGAAAAAGTATTTTTCATCAAATTAAAGGATGTTAAAAAGAACATCAACAAAAACTGGAAACTTTGCTTCAACGGTTTGGGTGCGAAAGACTTTATTTACACCAAAGCCAGCAAAAATGAAAGACATTTACAAATACAAGAAACGGTTTTTAAGTTTTTGATAACACTACAACCTTCAATCATGAACATAAAAAGGCAATGTTTAGTTGTGATCGGGAACAGCAAGAGTGGAATCCTTTAAGGTCCATAGCGGCCACTTATATGAAAAGTACAAATTAAAACATAAGTTTTTTTAACTGCAAAAACCACGAAATATTCAAGGCGTTATCCTGTCCTCATAATATAAACAAATTAAGGCAACTGTTACTCATCTAAATCAGAGATAGGGAACAAATTTACTGTTACAGGTCACATAAATTTGGAATATTGCAGCAAGTCGCAAAAAATCCCAGAATTAATCTCACGGCGAAAAATACAACCAACTGCGCATGCTTATTTTCACTTAAATACGCGAAGCCAACAAAATTGGGCAAAAAGTTCTGACGCAGGGCTGCACAAACTTTTCGCTATTTCTGGCCACATTACGTTTACTTTTATCAATCACGACCACCAGTGAGTTCAAGATATTTTATATTTTGCATTGCTTCCGTTCTGCTTTCACACGCTGAGCTTACCCTGCTTCCACACGTTTGTTTGGCCTTCTTTCTACTAAGTACTGTATACTCATATAGCAGACATAACTTCTATATTTTAAATTACATAATCATGTGCACGGCCGCATCAATTTTAATCGAAGGTCACATGCGACCGTACGGCCGCAGGTTGTGCACCCCTGTCCTGACGCATTAAACGGGTACATGGGTTGCATGTTTCCCGCTCTGGTCTAAATTCTGAGCGTAGTAGGTTTGATCAGCCATGTTCCTCGTTGCAAAACGGCAATAACATTCAGAGACAAATGTGCATCCAAGGTGCCAATTGCGAGCCAGGCTGGGGGTATAGCTCCTCACAGATAAAAGTCTAACTTTAAGAAACCACCACGTTATCGATGTGACCAAAGTCACCCGTTTCAGGATGGTGTCATTCTTTAGATGTACCATGTTTCCCTGGATTGCTTTTTTTGTTGCCATTTTAAATAAATTGTAAACCAAAAATTTCTTTTAAATCTAAAGACAGGCCAGCGAACCAACACCAACGGCACTCATTGACAAAGTGCAAGCAATGTTTGTTATGTTCTCTCTGGTCCTTCAAAAGTAAGCCTTTCCTTTTCAACTGAAATTGAGATCCTTTCACCGCAAACAAGCAGAGGTGCTTGTGAAATATCGCACAAACACCATGTAGTCAGTTTCAGTTCATTTGTTGAAATTTTGATGGTCCACGTGTAACTGTTTCAATACATATCAACGTCCAGTGACGCATTGCTTGATGTTTACTTAAATCAAGCTGTACTTACTTTCAGGACACTGAGCGACCAAACAACTTCTTGCAGACAAACCGGATCCGCTGCAGGCCGTTTTGTTTGCTCCACTGCTCTGGCACGATCTCCGCCTGCGGATGTCAAACAACTTTCTTCTATGACCAAAAAAACATGCGCCGCGACATCAAGTTCTTGCACCAACTACATATATACACGCACACGTGTACGAATAGTCGACGGGCACGCGTGAGAAATTGGCTAATCGAACGAACAAGCTTTTCTAACCATGTCGCGCAGTCATGTACGACAAGTTTTTCTATAGCCTCAAACATAGCTTCATGCAAATAAAAAAATGAAAAAAGTAATACTGTTATTCAAGATCGCAATCACAAACACACAAATACTTTGATTGGATACCTGCCCTTGCTCTGAACACTTCCCACCTCTGATTGTTCTTCTTTAACTCGATTAGTTTGTCTGCTAAACACGTGGTTAACGGGACGTGCTTCATGGTTTTCACCCAAACTCTGCTTTGGCACGGACAAGTGCATTTTCATAGAATGGGAGAAGGAAGTATTACTAGCTTCCACTATCTCCAACTCCCTGAGCACTGCTTATGTTTGTTTGAGAGTTATTCAATGGCACAAAAGTGATGAACCTGAAACAGAGACCTTCGCAAAAACAAATCTTCCTCCGCAAAGTTTTTGCAGTGGCGTTTTTTAATAGCTTCGACCTTAGGTCTATAAACGTAAATGCATAATTGATGATGACACTTGCAGGTGGATTTATAAATTGCAAAGCTGCTCCAAACAACGTTTCTTTGCGACTATTGCTTTTCCTTGACCTTCATTCGAGATTGCTACAAAAGCATTGCGTTCAACGTTTCAAAATATAAGCTTATCTGGGTTAAAACAACGCTTTAAGAAAAACACATTTTTCTCATTATGTTACTAAAGATGTAGCGTTTCCTTTTCCCTGTTATTACCACTTTTAACGAATACTGCAATACAAATTAATTTTTACTGAAAAACTCCGGCATTATAATTAATGAACCGACCCAATGCTTCTCAGACTTGCTTGACTGCAATCAACCTCTTGCTACTAATTCCAAGGCCAGCAGTAAGTCCGTAAAAATATTTGTTGCAATTGTTAATCTCCCAGCAAGCAAGCGATTGCGAAAATCACTGAATGTAGCCTCTCAGCTATTGAGTCTGCTGCTTTGTCTCGGGTAAACTGCGTGGCTTATCCTTGGTACGCACTACCACAAGATTCAACCACTTTTCTCAACGCTTGTCGGGACGGTGACACATTGCAAAAGAAAGTTTAAATGAAAGAAAAAAGCTTTTGTACAAGGCGCCCTGCTTTGTTGAAGTCGATTGGCGACTTATCGTTTTGCTTACCTGTACGAAAAGCCCTCCCCACACGAGCGACTGCACTGTTGCCATGACGACCAAAGTGTCCATGTTTCTTCCTCTAAAGGAGGAAAATTACTTGAAACTTCGCAAAATTCTGAGAAAAATTTTAAATTTTAGTTTCTCCACCACACGATGAATCATATACGAAACATTTCTAACTGAAACCTTAGTTGAAACGAGCAGGTTAGGATTGGCAAAGAATGAATTGACACGTCATTCGATATAAGATTTTCAAAATCGAATGGTCACAGGCCATTGCTCTCGAATGGAAATTTTGCTCGAAATTCTGTGACGGAATCAAAAACTTCTACAACAAAATAACCATTCACTTTTTCAGCAGAGCTCACGAAGAGCAAAACGCTGCTTCACTTTGCATTTTATGAAAATATATATGTGAGTAACATTTCCCAAAAAAACATTTGTTTGGGTAATACTTTTAGACCACGAATCAATTTTTTGCACTTGATACAATTTCTTATGATATCCTGGATAAATTAGCATAAATTTTGAAAGGAAAAGTTACTCTGTTTGACTTTTGATTTAAGTAGTTCAACCAATTGCAGTCACGGTACAACGCTTGGGCTTTTCGCAACAAGAGTTTTAATAAAGAGTTTGTAGCAAAATTTGCCTTGCGGCCATTTGACTGTCGTAGATTTAGAGCTGACGAAACGCACATCGCATCAACTTTGCTTCATAGAATCTTGGATATTTCAATGTGTCATAGAAATCTTTTAAACTCTATTGTGAGATCTGCAATGTCATTGGTTTAGATAGTAAGAATGTCTTTGGTTTATCAAATGTCCAAATGGTGAATGAGCAAAATACCAGCAGATCCTCCAAATCTATCTTACATAACTTTTTGATAACGCCGAAGTTATTGAAGCATTTTATCAAATTTCAGTTAAAGATTATGCTGCACATTTGTTAAAATAGTAGAATCAATTGGTTATTTTGCAAAATTTAATCTACTGTAAAGTATTATGAGCCAAAGTGGTTGTTTCAAATGAAGCAGTTGGGTAGTTTAATCTGCACAATTTACACGTTTTCATTTTCTTTCTTCGCTGAAATTACCGAAATTTTTATTGTTCTCAAACCCAAAAACTCTCTACCAGATATTATAGACCTAAGCTTTTACCTGCAGACAAAAGTGTAAAATATTATTTCTAAATCTTGTCTGATGCAGCCAGATCTCAGTAGCATTCCCTGTTTCTCAACCTGCTGGCACTGCACGTTTGTCAATGTGTAAAACTACTCTGGAATTCGTTATTTACTTTGCTCTGTCGCGATTGCATCAACGCATTTTTAATCTAAGTTGTTATGTAGTTAAAAAATCTCGGGAAGATTTTGGGTGATTCAAAGTATTTTGAATTCTCTGTGGTTCATTCCTCTCAGACCTCTATAACTGCCATGTGTAATCGACACCCTGTATAGTTAGCAGATGAAATGTTTGCAATAAAGGACGAAGTCGCATCATCAAGTCGTGTCTAATCCTTTTGCATCATTTCCTCTACAACTTTGTGCGTCTCATTCATGGGCTGTTTATTCTTTTACAACTTTGCAAATTCCTTCCAATGAAAATGAGACCCTGAATTTCTTGCTCGAAAAATCACTGGCTTCGAAAAAATGGTTGAAGTTTCAAGATTAATTACAAAGCAGCCGTCTTCAGATTAGATGTGTCATTGTAACATCTTTGAGCATTCCATGGAGAGCTTAAAACAAAGTAACTTAAAAAAAACTCTGAACTCACTTAAACCGAGCAAAACTGCTGCAAAGATCACTGCTTTCTTCATGGCTGTAGTTTGGTACAGTAGGATGAAGAGTACAAAAATTCCAGTCACTGCCTTTCGAAGAAATCTGGCTCTGCCTGAATTTTAATTAGGCTTTTCTGTAGAGAAGCCCTACTCACCAAGTATGCGTTCAAGGGTTATAAGAGAGCAGGGTATTGTCACAGAAATGTTTGCGTGCAAATAATGTTTACAGAACGCGGAAAAAACATTACTTTGGTGACGTGTTTTCCTGATTTGTGAGTAAGCAGTAAGCGATGAGTCGCTGTGAATTAGCTGGATAGGAAGCAACGCACCGACATTCTTTGTAAATGAAATAACAATCTGCTCGACGGCAGCGAACGCCTTTCTAATCCAATCTTGCCTTTAATTCGTCTTAATGTTTGTCACTTTGCAAGGGGTTCTAAAACTGCAGCAGCTTTCGCTGTGTTTTGACGGACACAAAACAGAAGCTTCGAGCCAGATAATGAGAGCTCATCGATTTGCAGCCAGAGGGCAATGCTGAATTTAGCAGTTTTGTTTTTATTCGTTGAGACAAGATTCGAAGAAATTCTGATTTTCATGAAAAGAGCCGGATTTTTACCAATATTCAGTCGGCATAACAACTGGAAGGAAATAGGCTATACAACATAATATCAATTTCAACCTTATTGATACATCATGACCTTTCAAGAAATATGATCACCTTTGGCTCTTATTTGTCCAAACTCGCATAGACAGGTAATAAAATATTACGAGGTTTCAATCGCGATTCCCATGCAGGTTGCCTAACCACACAAACTCATATCTTTTGCTGTCTTCCACCTTGTGTTCAAAGCATGCAGATCAAGTTGATGAAACGGGAAACACTTTTCAGAAGTTTGAAATCCTCAATTTGACGCAAAGAAGTACAAAAACGATAGCAAAAACTGATAGTTACGTGAACCTTTCTGAACAGCTGAACAAAATTTGAGAGTACACTACACCAGTTTCCCTGTTGATGATTTAACAAGTAGCAAACACAAGATTGGAAGAGACAGGCTTGCTTGCCTTTCTGCGATTTGTACTCAAGTTATGAAAACGTGTTGTTTGCGTTATGTAAGTAACTTGTCTCCACAAAGGCGACACAAGCGTTATATAAGTTAAGTAACTGTGTTACGAAACAAGTGCTATTCAACTGTATAAATGGGCTATTTAAGTAACTAGTCTCCACAAAGGCGGCACAAATGTATGCTTGAGTCTAAGTTTCATCCACAGGCTTTCCGCTTTTGTTGACTGAGTTTTGCACAAATGTAAAATAGAAGTGCCACACACTCTTCTAAATGCTTGCAGAAAGGAAACAACCTTTCATTAACAACAATTGAAAGCTGTAGCCTTGCTGCAAGCTTCGAGGAACGAGTCGACTGGCTTCTGCTTTCAAGACTTTGCGACTTGCACATATCTGTTTTCAAGTAATAAGCCTCCACAAAGATGACGGAGTCGAATCAATCAGCAAAATTTTTATTAGAAAATCTATATCACGTAACTATCCACATCCTTAGTCCTGAAATTGCATTCAGATAAATTCTGTGGGTTTCACAGTAAAAAATCGATTTCCAAATTTTTAAAATTTTACTGATTGATTTGCTTGCGTCACCTGTGTGGAGACTACTTACTGAAACGTTAGGTATGTTTAATACAGTTTCGTATGTAATGAATGAAGAATGCCATGCTATTCTTCTACAGGTCATCAAAATCAGGGTACGAACCGTGTGATACACTTTACAACAGTTTTTTTCACCGAAAAGTTTTCTTGATTGAGCGGATGGGTGCTGCAAACTATTCGTG
>JGI24159J19872_10009163_pt1 | contig 12977 bp, 9 predicted proteins | sample Ectturendosymbi4_FD_19872 | JGI IMG/M metagenome (IMG submission 19872)
CAGCGTTTCTAGCCTGAGGCGGCTCGCGATCAACCTTTGTTGCACGCATCATATTTGCGGAGTTAGTTGGTGCCGGGGCTGTCGCGTTGAACGTGTTCCGGATTTTGAGTGTACTCGGGTTTTGACTTTGACTGTTTGCGCCGCAACAATACATGGTGTCAGAAGTGGGATTCGAACCCAAGCCTCCATTCGGAGGCAATGCAGAAGGACAATACAGAATTTTGCAAAATTTTCCCGGGGCGTGCCTCCGGACCCCCCTACAATGGTCGTCCTAAAGTTGATCTGTGACGTCACACGATTGTGATGAAACTTGGCCCCCTCCTCGGAAATTTTCTGCGTACGCCACTGAGTAGAGACGTAGCATTGTGGCAAACTAGTTTTTCAGGAATGTCAAGGTTTCTTCCTTGTCTGTTGTATGGACATTTTAAACTCCTACAGCTTTTTTCGGTGATGTCTAGATATTGGAATAGACTTTTTTCACAGCTATGGCTGATTTTGTTGTACGACCAATTGAAAAAGTGGAGAAGTGTGGGTAAGGGATGCATCCAGGGACACCAGAGCAGCGGTAGCGGGGCATTGAAAAAAATGAGGACAATGGAAACTTGTAAAAAATCAAAACAATTGTTGCAAATTATGCTTGTTTCTGTTCAGCACCAATGTTGACCTCGAAAACAACAAAGGAAATTACAGAAGACCATCGTCAATTTTCTGGGTGCTCGAATAACTGCAATAAATCTATTTCAAATCGATTTTGATAAGCCATATAATTATTCTATGATGCTGTTATGAAAAAAGACCTCCGCCCCCGTTGTCCCTTTTTGGATAGATACGTGCAGTAGTGCTATTTAGAGGGTCAGGGGGTCAATAGCCCCGCTCTACGGCGTCCCTGGGTGCATTCTTTCCGGCAAAGAACAATTTTACAAAGAGATACGGTATTTTCATTGACTCATCGTCGGTATAGCACTACTGCATGTATCTATGACTAATTGGCCCTTTGCCATCCTGCAGAGTACTTACGGGTTGGATTACAGCGTCATTTTATAGTCCCAGTGCCCATATTTTCATTTGACAAATTTGAACACAATCAAGGTATATCACTTCCTACAGAGCGCATTCGGCTTGTGCTTACATTTCGTATACTGTTGTTATAAAGTTAAATACTTGTATAACCGAAATGTGCTACATATTTAGCACGATGGTATATAGGCCCATCAATGTAAAAGTTAATTAATACATTCTCAAAACATGTCCATTGCAGAATTTATACAAAAGCTTTTATGGCCCTTGATGCTGGCAGCCTTTGAANAACTTGATCAAGGATTTGCAAGTTTGCTACAGTTGTAAACTTATCCGGTTAGTTGAAAGTTTGGCTTNTATGCTGTAATTTAATAGCTAACCTCGGCAATATGCTCATTTTATGAGATTATTTCAACCTTATGGGGCATAAAGAATTTGAAGTGGACAACTTTTACACCTCTTTTCGGACGACTCTGGAAAATTTNGACAGACGTCTGGCTANGACAAAACNAAGATAAAAGAAGCAAACTACGTGACTCAGACACCCGATTTCTGGTGCTGAGAGGCTTGCTGTTATTTTATGTTAACANTGTTTAAACTGCATGTGACGTGAGGGTGTATGCACTGGCGAAACTAAAGGTTTGAGCCAGGGGAGGCAAAACGTAACTGAATGGGGCCCACTGGTCACCGCAGGGAGGCCACTAGCTAACACTCAGAAAAAGAGTTAAAAAATGATAGTCAATCAGGATGTCGTGGATGTCTGAACTAGCTAAAAAGCGAAAACACCCCGAAAAAACGCAAAGAACAACAATCTACTTGAAACCGAAAGAATACCAAATATCAAAATGTCAACTAAAAGGGGCCCAGCTTTTACAATTAGCTTGCCAAAGGGGAGGCTCTCACCCCTTCCCCTCCGTTAGTTACGCCACTGGGTGTATGTCACAGACCTTCATTTGGTGGCGGTGTAGTCAAAAAGTAGACACCAAACAGTTCTATTTCGATTTCGCAATAGCAACGGCGTACAGGATCAGTCAAGTTTGTGTCAAAAAAAAGGTTCCCAAAACATGCCATGCTCTTAAGGTGGAGTTGAAAGAAAACTATCTTCCAGTGCCCAGTGAGAAAAAATGGAGAAGTACAGCACAAAAGATCTAGTTCTGTAAATGGTGAGAAAATGTGCCTAACACTCTGAACTACTGGAGTATAAGAGACTGTGAAAAAGAGCTAAAGGATATTTGTGATTCTGTGGGAGAAGTTGGACAACGTCAGCTCCATCGGATAGATTTCTTTAAATCATTTCAGATTTTTTCCACACTAAACGAAATCGCCTGAGAGAAGTTTCATTTCGATCGTCTATGATCAATTTAAATGAAGATTTATACAACAATTTTTGCTTTCTGGTTAAAATTTTCAACATGCTGATTTACTTCCCTATTTTTATTAACTGTAACTTAATTGTAGTTGCAAATTATTGTATTTTTTGTTTAGTTGACCAAATTTGATGAGTAATTGCAATGGTTATTATAATATAACTAGAACTTCCGATTTAGTGTAACTGTACTGTACGGTAATTTAATTTGGAATTTAAAAAAATATTTAACTCCATCACCACAAGTATCTTTAGAGGTAGCGGTGGTGAAAAGATATAAACATATCTGCGATAAAATAATAGCGGCTGTAGGTGTGTCTTCATTAGAAATTGTGCAAAAAATGTTGAACGGCCACGAAATGTCACACAATCAATACATTATTGCAGCAGTAGGTAGTACGCCTAGATATGACCTCGAACTCCAATATTCTATTGGTTCCGCTGCCCTTCATTTTAATTCAGAAAAGCTCAATTCGCAGTGTCAAAAAAGGACTTTTTCAAATGAAGCCAGAATGTTTCAAGGTGAGACAAATCTGCCCATGGTTTTACCCACGCCCAGCTCTTGACCGCATACAGTACAATGAAATCTCATATTTGTTTAGAGCCATGGCTTTAAAATCACATTACCGAAAACGTGTCAAAACGAAAGGCACAAGGGAAATGCAATATGTTATCAACAAACGCTGTACTTTATCTTTGAACTGAATTCGATAACAAATCAAGTATAAGTATTTTCAACGGCGAGTGGAGCTACATAGCAAAAGTGTTTCACGCAAGGACCTCCTCAAGAAATTTATGCACAGTTACCAGAAAATTTTGACAGCGAGTTGAGAGCACTCTTTCGACTTTATGTCATTTTACTTTCACATTTGTCCTCACTTTATAACTCCCCCCAGGTGGTAAGAAGACTAAACATAATGTTGGTTTTGCATAAATACTAGCTAAATTTTAATCAAAATTTAATAAACACCATCTCAATTTCTGAGTAGTTTTTGCTTGAAAGACACGAAACATCTGGCTATGTAGTAACCGAAATTCTTGCTGGTAAAGTTGCTTTTTGTTTCAGACAGGCGCAGTTCGCCCTAAGAAACGATTCTACGAACTGTTTATCAGACAAGGATGTTGTGTCAGGTGCTCACCAAGAAGACTCCCTTATTGATTGGTCGTTTCCTGGTAAAGGTTAAGTGGCCTAGCGAATGCTTACCACAGGTCACAATTTCNGTTTCGATCACNTCACAGTCCAAAATCAGATTGATCCCAGAATAAAGATACGGTGATTCGAAAGCAAACTGCAGAGAGTCCCCTTGTACGAAACGACTGATCGTTATTATAAGATAATTTACATATAGCAAGTGCATAATTTACATATGGCAAGTGCTTTTCAGTTCACGCACGTAGGTTCGTGGGTAAAGTTTTACGTTTTAGATCAGACGTCAAACGCAATGTTTTCAGATCACAAAGCCTTTGCTGTCGTTTGAACAGGTTCATAGCGTTCAAAACAACATTTTGATCTTTACGCCGCACAGATTCGTTCGCATATTTGCGTTAGAGCTGGGAAAAAACTTTTTAGCGAACTCGAGTGAATTTATTGCGTACTGTGTCCCTGTGTCACAATACTAGCAAGCGTGTGCCTAAACTTTTCTCTAGCTGACTACCTATTTTGCAAGCTGACCGCTTCATTTCCAGTTACACACATCTCGTATCAAGTGCTTTTCATGCTTCAGTGTTCGTCGATAAGGCTTCCTGATTTTACGTAAGCCAACGGAAGTGACGCGGTTTCGGTCTGCCTTTGTCAACTTGCCGCTTGTTCACTTGGTGGAATCTGCAGCGCGTGCTTGTGTGCCAGTGACCATGCGCTCTGTTGTCGACACATAGACAGGTTCTGAAATGCGAAAGATGAGAAAAAGACATAGGATTAATTAAATGCTGGCAGTTCTTTGCACAACACAAACTGCGAAATCGCACAATTATTTTGAAGGTCAGCTTTTCCAACCTCGGTGCAACCAAAAACAAATTTCGTGTTCTTGACGAGGACGAAGACAGGACACCGCGCCTCGAAGAACAAAACGTTGAGATATACCAGAAATTTGGGAGGCTTGGCCCGTTTAGTCCTCCCTGGCTGTGCCTATGTGAAGTGTGCACTTGGCTACAGAAATGTTTTTTTGCTAAAAATGTGTTTCATTATTAATACTGTGAAGTGTTTGTAGAGAACTGAGTCCAAGGAATTACTTTGCGTGCAAGCAAAATTTTAATATGAAGTTCGCTAAATCATAAACAGAAAGACAGTGCAAATATTTTGAAAGCATGTTCCCAAAAAATAGCAAAAACCAACGCAAGATTTCCAATAAAAACGTTAAACTGTGAAGAAGCAAAGTGTGGAAATCATTGCAAGCGTGCGGAGTCTACTCTTCATAATTGTTTCAAGACAGCAAAAGAACTAAGTAAAAGTGTAAGATTATCTTAAAGTACAGTAGTTAGGTTATTAATTGTTATTGCATTTGAGGTATTTTCAAGAAGACATTCTCCTTTTGTTCTGTGAATGTGATTGGCAATAAATAGAAAAAAATTTACTGAAAACGTCAAAACTCACTGAGAACACAGCAATATGGATAAAATTACTTCGGAAAAATTTAAATGCCCGCTGAGTACATGGCAACCCGGACAAAAATGCCTTAACGACCAGTTTTATTGTCATTCCTTTCTTACAAGCTAGAAATTGGCATTTCTACCGCTGAAGAAAGGCCTCCATTTAATTTTATCAACGCGAAACGTACAAAAAGCTTGAAGAATTTTTTCAAAAAGAAAGATCGCAGTTTCAGGAAGCGAAGAAGCTAGAACATCTTCCTGCGATGCCCTTTGGCAAGAATACACATGAGGTAAACACACTGCGCATTTAGCTGGTCGCATCTTAAAGCATTAATGCCAAATAAGGAGTTAACAGATGAGCATATCGGTTGCTTTCAGCTGCCAAATAACATTTTGATTGCCAGGCTTATGTCCAAATTACCATGTTTGTGATACTAAGTTATCAAAGCGAAAAAGAACACTAGTACGAGCAATGTACAAATGGTATCTCCAACTCGTAACAAAAGCACTGGTCAGTGAGTTCACATTTTGAATAAAAATGCGGTCAAGATTATCAGTACTCCATTTTGCAGTTAAAGCTAGAAAATGCTGTTGTGCTGGATGAGACACACTTGTGGTGCCTTGATGCTGAAATGCTGGTGCAGGTCAGGGAACTCTGCAAAAACGAAATTCCCAAGGAAGGTACTGAAATGAATCTGGCAATTTAAGTTAAAAAAAGTGCAATTAGACGTGACGCTAATGAGCGCTTTGCTAACGAAACATCGCGGCGCCAAGACAAGATATCTGCAAGAAAAAGAAACCCCCAAAGGTGGATCGAGTTCGTGGGAAGTGATGTGCGCCGTATAACAACCAACAACACATTGCAGTAAAGCGCTTCTGTTTTGTATTGAAACACGCTTCCTATAAGCTTCAGAGTGAATGAAGGTGGTACTCACTGGCACTCGTCGAGCTCTCAGCAAACGCTGAAGGAAGTAATAAAGTAATAGAAGAAATATCAATGTAAAGCGGAAAAATATGAGTAGGAGCGCTACGATGTTGCAACAGAAGCGTGGAACACTTTTAATGTTGGGAGAGATTTTTGGCAGATTTTAAATCGCTATTCGTCTATAGGCATTTATAAATATTCTGAATACATTCGGCGTTGGTCCACCTGTAACAAACCAGCAAACAAAAAATTGTCAATTTTGTGTGAGCATGTTAATGGTACGTGTGCAAAAATATTCAGTAATGTTCAGGCTAATGCACGCAACTGGGCTGTTGAACCTCACCTGTATCAGTTGTTTATCGCATTACCACGTGATACACAGGTAACAAGTTTTCGAACAATTTTGGGCAAGACTTAAAAAAAGCACGTACATGACCCTGATTACTCTTTACGAATATTAGCAATGGCAAACATGAAACAACGGATGAACGTAATTATTATAAGGTTTTATAAAACGACATTTTAGGATTTAGCAGATGTGAACAAATTCTAACTGTGAAATACTTCGAGAATATGTTTGACACATGCTGCAGCAACCACACAGAGCAATGCGAAAGTTATGTGTGCCACGCCCAAAGCAAAGAAATTGAACGTTCCGTGCATCAGCGATGCCATGCCTTTAAAATGGATATGATAGACCTGACAGCAAAGCGTAGCTACAGGGGAGCGGACGTGGCCAGCGCCTCGGCAAATTCAAAGTTCGCCCCTCGCGCTCGCCCAGCTATTTCTGACTTTGACAGTTTGCTGCCTGGCTAAAATGCGTCAGGACACTTCGTGGCTAAACTAAAGCATATGAGCTGCTTTAATGCAAGGAAAGCCAGGGAGTGACGCTCGGGTATTTTTGTCAGGCTCATTGCGCTGCAGCATTGCGAATGTGTTGTTCATCAATCATCATATGTTACTTCCTATCTGTTTCCACGTGCCTGAGCCCAATGAAGAAATAACTGGAAACAGAACAACTGCACAGCGCTACGCCGTGACTTAACAAGTTCGCCCTGCCTTGGTTGACCCTTTGGCAGAGTGTGCTGTTTTAGTCAAGCATTTGTCAACAGNCTTGCGTCCGGTGACATGTAAAAAGAGTGAACGTGACAAAAGCTTATTTATGTTTTTATTTCGCGTTAGCAACTTCAACGTGTCATGTCAAGACTTTTGCAGATATTTCGTAGTTGGCAGACAATACCAGTGCTTCACAGACGTTCGGGCACGATTGCCACGGTCACGAACAGCTTGTAACTCGAAGTGCTGTGAATCTGAAGAAGCATAGTGCAGCACGAGCGGTTGTGGGATCTTTTCGTGAGAAAAGCAAACATTTTCGGGAGGAAATAAGGAACTGCGTGGTCCGTTTCGGTTATTCCAGGTTTAGTTAATGATCTGCGCCAGTGAAATGTTTAACGTTTTTAGTGAAATTTATATGCTGACCTACTGTAGCCTAAAATGCTGGTCTTCTTGAGAGTGCAATACACTCTTTTTTGCACACAGGTTGTCTAGGCAAAGGTCTGTTTTTTGCTATCCTGCGAAGTTCGCAGGTTTACTGTAACTTTATGATAGATGCGCGTTACTGCGGTTTATTTACTATCTACCCACAACACATGTGCGTTTTTAGGAGTGATAATAACGTGTGTGTGTTTTGGGTACTATGTTGATATTTCGCAGTAAAAATAATGCTATCGAAGATGTCTGGCTGCAAAGTCTTCAAAAACATACAATGAGTCAAACAATCTTGGGCTCTACCGTGTACGAACTATCTTGTTTTAATAATTCGGTTGATAGGAGTTCGTGAAAGATCAAAATAGCATAGGATTTCTTCTACAGTACAACTGTGTTTGACCATATATAACGGCTGGAGGAAACACCTCTCTGTTCTCGATAACTAGGATCTAGAATCAGGATTTAACGCGGCACAATATTTGAGGGGTGAAAATCAACGTCAAAAAGCGACAAGTCATCCACTGTTGCCTTTTCAATTTTATTTGCGTGTATAGGCGATCAAAACCCAGCTAACTGGACTTCAAAACGCAATCCCACAGAAACACCGTACAGATTATTGCAGCCGTTGCACAGGCTTGAACATCGAAGAAACGTGACACTAGCATGCTGAATAGCTGTGGTAGAGCATTGTTACCAGTGCGCTTGGTTGGTTTAATTTTTTATGTGTTTTCTACTGGCATTGAATAAAAGTTAGCTCGGCGTTTTAGCGATGATACTGACAAACTTATGTTAATAATTTTAATACATGAACACACAATGTGGGAAATTTAGTTTTATAAAGTATTACTGTTTTTCAGAAAAGTAGAATATTTTTATGGTGTCTATCAAAAAAGTCTAACCCAATCAGCGGCGTTAAAATCTACAATGTACACTAATGTTCAATTCAGAGCAATCACATACCGCTACAAATCCTGATACCGAAATAAAGGAGATATTTATGAACGCCTCTTGTAAAAGACTATCGCAGCTTAAACAGCCCTCAGTAACTAGTGGATCGAGAACTTTTAAAGATTTTTGAATAGTATCAAGCGTTGGAATATTTTATTGTAGGATATTTAGCTCTTCGTTTTGCCTGTCGGCATTTTGGCACATCGGTCAGGTTTAGCTGAATTTCGCCATCACTTTCAATCAGAACTGGTCGAAACTCAACATAGCCCAGATGACAAAAACAAAATTGAAGGACAACACAAATACAATTACTCGGTCGTGGTGGTAAAGTGTGAAAGTTATATCAGGCAAAGTTATTCACCTTACAAAAAAATTTTCACCCATTTTCACGAAAATAGCGAATCTATATCGGCAGTATGCCGCTCGTTGCGAGGATGAACATATTTATTCAACCCATTTTTTTCATTCCACTTGTTGGCTAATGAAAGGGATGTACACAGCTATTTCCTGACCAATTGAGTTTTTTATTGAGTCACGTGGGATCAAGTTGTCTCTTCGTTCCTGGGAGATCTTGCTTCAGGGTTTGGCAAAGATTTGTTTGTCCGTAAGCTAATAGCTTTTTGGCCTTGTTATTGCTAAAATAGTGACTTATTGCAAAATTCAATTATTTGGAAAACCGCAATGCACCTGCGTTATGATTTAACTTACAAGTGGAATAAAAAAAGAAGCCAAACACAAACATCAGCTAATAGCTTGTTTGGATTTTTCTACTTTCATGAAAATAAAAAGAATTTTTAAAAGTTGCAACTTTGTATTTCGATTTGAATTCATGCACAAAAATCGGCATTTGCTTGATATTCCTCAAAATAGAAAAATCCGTGTTTTAAGTTTGTTTTTTGCTTTGTTTGATACTCCTCAAAAAATTTGTTTTATCAGAGCAGTTGAAATGCAGAAGAAAGTTATTATGTTCCGACGTCATAGCCTACTCTGAATTTGGCTGCATGTCGGATGCTTAAAAACATTATCTAGAGTGAGCTTTTTTCTCAACCAGTTTAAACCGTTGGCCCAGTATTGCCACATTATAGATACGCTGATTGATTGACAGCTCGCAGCAAATTCCTTTTGGCAGCATTTCGGAAGCAAAAGGACAAACTCGAAAACGATGATAATCTAGAGTTTAATCTGATATTTCATGTGTAATTTTAAAACAATGTGGCTCTCTCAGTTACGAAAAACTCCGCATAACGGAATTTAAATTGCCTTTAATTCTTGATGTCCGTTGAAACAGTTGTCTTTCTTTTGTATTACAGGCTTTTGGATAGCCTTGATTAAAATCCGTGTAGGTAGGAGTGAAGTGTGTGCTGACTTCACAACGTTTAAAACAAAGTTTCATTGCTATCTAGATTGTTCTAATTTAAGTACACTTGCAAATGGTTTCCATAAGTTAGTTAGCATTACTGGCTTCAAAAAAATCAACGGCTTGACAAAACCAGTGTGACTTTTAAAATGTGGTAAAACGACGTCTGGTGCAACAGTCAGTCACAAAGCAATCCGTTCCCCGCCTTGAACCTTTTTTCTGAAGCTCGGCTCATCAATGCTCGAAGTAAACGCTCTAGAATCATGTTGATAAACTTGCAAGACGTAAACGAACGCGTTTTGTAAATTAATATGTTCCAAATGTTCTAAGAGCATTTTCAGTATCAACGTAATAAAGCGGTGGTTCCCAAAGTATGGGCCGCAAAAGGTCAAAAACGGGTCGCGCCGAGGCGATCTAACCCTGGGTTGTACATTTTCACCGTTACCACTGCTTGTCTTTGTCTGTCTGTAAGTGCTTGAGAATAGAGTAGATTGCTGACGGTGAAAACGAACTTATCAACTTAGTGCTAAAATACATTCATACAATGATTATTTTTATCGTATGTTGTTTGAGGCATGGGTCGCAAGGCGTTCAGCAAATTCAGATTTGGGTCGCGCTCAAAAAAGTTTGGGAACCGTTGTAATAAAGCGACCTGGCTGAGGTACATTTGAGCAGCCGTTGATTAAATGCGATATTCAGAAACTCAGTAGCGTATTTATCATAAAAGAAATGGAGCCGCTTTCAAAAGGCAAGCTTCCAGTTTTCTCACAATGCTTGATCAAGAGTGTATACTGTATGGCATTAAATTAAAAAGTACTTTTAGGTGCAACGAATCATCAAACCGTTCATTTTGGGTACTGTATATAATAATTGTGTATTTGAGGTTGCAACCAAGATGGATGAACTTCCAAGCACCAAACAACCACTGTCAGGTAATGTTCACATGAATTTACTTGTGAAACTCAGTATAGTTTTATAGTAAACTGCTCATTTTATATCTTTATAGAAAAAAGTAGCCAACGTTGCTTTAAATCTGTTTTTTCTCCGAAAAGGGATTATGGGACTAAGCACGTCTTTCAGAAAACGTTGGTGTTCGTTGATGTTGTGGGTCATCATATTTTTAACCCAAAGCCCTCAAATGTTAATTGTTCTATATGCAGCTGCGAAGGAACCTTGTTCTTATAGTCTTATTTTTTCGTACAGTCTTATTTTTTTTGGTATGGTCTTTTTTTTCGTAACTTTTTTTCGTATAGTCTTATTTTTTCGTATAGTCTTATTGCAGCCACAAGAAAGCATTGTAATTTTTGTGCACGTGTGTTTATTCTAATTTAATCTATTTAGTCCATACATTTACTTTCCAACATGTACATCTTTTCCGAAAGGCATTGAATCCACTGTTCGTTAAAATTCTGAAATGCCCAGGCGAATCTCAGCAAATATCAGCCTTTGATAATTCCACAGGCTTGGGATCAAAACTCACCCAAGAAAGGTTATATATATGAAATCACGCCACCTGGTATTCAGCCGGCATCTGCAGCATCTTTGCTTGGATGGAGTTATAACAATTTGCCTCGTCAAGATTTCTTGTGGTACTCTGGCCATATGCCTAAATGTTCTACCAAGCTATATGAGTTGCAATAACGATTGTAAAAACTGCTTTGAATGTTCATAGCAAAGGTCACTATTGAATGTTATTGCTATGAATAAAAATGAAGGAAGTACCTTTAGAACATAACCGTCTCATAAGCCGTTGACAGATTCAATTGAACACTCTTTCCAAATATACTATGGTCAAGTTTTTGCAGAATAAATCGGGTCAACTGATTTCTATAACATAAACATAAACCAACATTTTTGAATACAGCTATATACGTCAATTACGTAAAGTTTTTCCATCAATATTATTCTTTCATGATGAGCACCATTTCAACCGCGGTTGTTTATTCCACGTTGCTTCACCTAAACAGTGTCTTTTGCGTTTCACTATGTTTGTAACCTATTTTTAATGATACTCATATGCTAGATCAGGGGTCTCCGAACATTTCTGTCCGAGGGCCACATAAGCTATTACACAACAGTCCGAGGGNCGAACATGAAATCCCGTTCAAAAANAAAACAATGTCAAACATGAATGTTGTTTAATAGNACAGTAATGGAATTACATTTATTGAAAGGAATAGTGAAAGAGCTTGTGTGNTTTTGGCGTAGTGGAAAAATCGGGCTTCAGACAGGATGTACCTGCTATTAAGAATAACCTCAGATTGCGTATTAGCTAAGGTTAAGCCATTTCTGCAACGCGGTAGCACTTAGCCAACTCACATTCACGTGGCCCTTTACGGTAATAAAAGTGTTGTAGGAGATTTGACATTCTATCACACCAACAAATTTTTCATAAATATGTTATATTGTCATTATTGATATAGTTCCTTTGCGGACCGGAGACATACTGCCTGGGTTGAATTTGGTTCGCCGGCCGCAGTTTGAAGACCACTGTGCTGGAGTAAAAAAATGTTAAAAATTTCATTTCAGCGTAATCACTTGTTACTATTTTATTCACCACGCAAAGTGGGAAAGCCTGTGGAGCCCTTTGTTATTGATTCCTCCAGCAAAGTCATCGTGGCTCACCTGGGAGGCCACCTACCCCAAGTTAAGAAACACTGTACTAGATTGTATGACTACATATACCAACTTGAATCTGGTTTCCACAGACGAACTACAAACTCTTTATAACATCACGGCTCCAGTCTCCAATTCTGGTTGGTTGGAATTTGCGAGACGGTTTTTAGAGTTGAATGAGGAGGAGATAAAAAGCATTAAAGGAGATGGTCAACAAACCTTCAGACAACAAAGAAAAGAAATGCTTAAAGCGTGGCAAGATAAAAACAGTAGGTGAACAGTTGACTCCAAGATGTTGATCTCGTTTTTGTGAAAAAAAGAAATCTGTATTTAACAGCAATTTTCTTTCTCGGACTATCACACCAAGCCAAATGTCTCTGATGGTGATTTCAGTTTCAGTTTTGTGACTGCCAAAAATAGTGTGTTTACAAAATTAAATTATCCGGCAGGTACTTTTCAAACAACATAAACCTGCTATTTTGCTTTGAAACAGCGTGGCATATGAAATATCGTCAAGTGCTTAGTGCTTTTAACCTATTACCGAACTTGATTTGCGTGTGAGTTGAGTTGAGTTGATTTTATTTGGCGATAATTAATATTCAGCTAGAAAAAAACTCAAATCAGTGCAAGGACGCCAGGGCATTGAAGGAACCGGAAGGTTGTCGAGTCGATGC
>JGI24159J19872_10009164_pt1 | contig 12977 bp, 7 predicted proteins | sample Ectturendosymbi4_FD_19872 | JGI IMG/M metagenome (IMG submission 19872)
AAGACGACATCAGGTGGGCGTTGATGACCACAGGCTCTTTGTTCGACAAACTTGTGAAACAAACTCAGCCAGACAAGATTCTAATTGAAATTTGTGATTGTGGACGATGAACTGACTTTGCTAAAACTAGTGTTTGTATCATTCTCGTAGCCGTAGTTTATCTTGAGTCCGTGAAGGTTTATACTGGTCCGAAAATAGTCCGTGTCTTAAAAAGGTTGAGAAACACTGGTCTAGAGCTTCAGATTGTGCAAACAGCCAAGCAAATGATGTGTATCATTAGGTTTGACAGCATACATGAAATTTGTAAAAGTATCAAAACAAGCCCATTGACGGAAGATACTAGCCCATCTGGATTCTATTGATTGTGCACAGTCAAGGTGTGCTCAATATGTGAGAAAGCTTTTTACAGGTTGTTTGTTCAGTTCTTTTGAGAAACTCACGAAGATAAAAAAATAAAACAAATAAGCAAAAACAATTACGAACCATAACCATACAAGCACAGGTTTCCAAGTTTGATATAATATTAGATCATTGTATTTTATCGAGCCTGGGTCACTAACAGAATAGCATCACAATCAATGACACATAATCTTATCCCAAGGCCCAAGCACATTAATGCCATGTAACTTGTATCTTTCCTTGGATACCTAATATAACCAGGTTGTTAAAAGTTGAAAAAACAAAAGGCAAAATTCCCTGGACAGTATTTTGGTCACTCTTCAATCTCTTTGTTGAAAAATTTATGTAAACATAGTAGAAACTTGTTTATGTGGACTAAATTTTAAGATTTTCAGTAGTAACATGTACAGTTGCATTGTTAAAATGAGAGTTTGAGTGGACATAACATCCTAATGCAAATCCAGGTTCTCATTTTTGCAAGGAAGCACTATATAAAATCTAGCTAGACTATGTAGTGTGCAAGTACATTTTTACTCCTACATTTTTAAGCACCTTTGAAAAAACAGACTGAGTTTACAGAGTGAAATAGATTAGTACTTTTTTTAAGCTTATCATTTTATTGAAGCCAACATTGACTTTATTTATTGATTTGGTTGGATTTAAGAAAGTATGAGTTATTCTCTCGGACCTTAAAAATGGTGACTATTGTTGGTAACGAATTGGAGAACATTTTGAAAAATACAGCGAAGACAATGCAGAAGTGTTGGGGCAAGTGAAAAACTACTTTATTATTCCTGCAAATAGTAGACTCAGCAAAACTGAAAAAAAACAAGAAGAATATAGAATGGGAAACAGGTAACTAGTACAGAAAAAAACTTTTATCTTTTATTCTTTTGAATGCTATACCAGCTTCATTAAAATGATTCTACAACCAAAGTCTTGTATATGTATAAAATGGGAATATTGCAAATGTTCCTTAAATTTTATGGTACTTAAGTTTGTTAATTTTTATGCTACCAGTACTCAAGCAAGCTGTGAACAAAAGCTTGTTTTGTTAATTGAGAAACATGTAGAAGCCAGTTCAGTTCACAGCTAAATGTGCAAAGTTTGATTGGTTTTATATGATCAAAAACATGAAGGGTAGAACTGAAGCGAAACTTTCTTGCATCAGAATTTTACACTTTCTTGGTTTGTAATCATCGTTGAAATTCTTTGTTTTGTAATGTTTCATGATGGTAGTTTGTAAACTCAATAAAACCCAAAGGCGAGCCAATTCTAGGTAAGATATTTTAGTCCTTTGTACAGCGAATTACTAACAGTTGAAAGTTTGCCCTGTAGTTGATTTCGGAATCTGTCTGTTTGGGTAATTTAGGATTTAGTTTTGTTTATCTTCATCCATAGCGAACAAGTAGCACCTGTAAAATGAAACGTATTAAATCTGATGTGAAGAATAGACATCTAAACCATTCTGACAAATACAGCAAAGTAAGAAGGATAATTTCAGCATTTTTACAAAATCAGAAAAATGCATTTACGGCAGTTTTTTTTTAAGGAAAATGTTAGGTACCCAGTATAGACCTGCAGGGACCCGATTTCTCTGATTCTAGGGACCCGAATCGGGTCACTAAGACACATTAAAAAAAATGTTTACAGTGTTAATTTTTTTGGTACAGTGTATCACTTGTTTATGCATGCTTTCAAGTTGTGGATCTGTAAGTTGCAAGGTAGGGAAATCTGTAGCTGGGTTTTTCATAGATTGTGAAGGCAACTGGTCGCTGCATGTCATGTAACCAGTTTCTACATGCCGTTGCCCACATCTGATGTACACAGCCGGTGTTGGTCCTCGATTCCCCATGATATTCTGGTGAAAGTGTTCAAGTTGTTACCAGTACATGAGCGAACAAACCTAAATAAAGTCTGCAAGTCATGGTCAGATTGCTTTTCACTTCCTGAACTTTGGAGCCATTTGATAATAAAAATCGATGAAGAAATTGATCAAGATGGAAAAGCAATCAGTTGCATTGATCAGTTTTGGTTTGCAATCCGAGATGTTGAAATCCATGTCAACTACCTTCAGCAAACTAGTCATGACAGAGCCTTTTATGTCATGGACAAGCTGGCTTCTCTTCCTCAAAGGACGTTGCGGAAATTCGTGTTTCGCTATATCGGATTTCTGGTCTCAGCCATGGGTTTTGCACCGAACCAGCAATACCTCAGGAGAATTACGAAGTTGCTCGATTACGAAGAACAGGAAATGGCGCTTGAGGTTGTTGATCTGAATCACTGCAACGTTAAGATTACGAAAAAGCTCATTTCGCTCGTAAGTGAACAACACAAATGTTTAAGAGTGCTTTGCTTGCAGACAACGGCAGTTGACAGCGACGTTGAGCCATCCGATTTTCTGTCTGTCATTCAGCTTTGTCCCTATCTGGAAGAGCTTCACACGTTTTATCACTGCGTCGACCACAAAGTCATCGAAGCGATCTGCGTTGGAAGATCTCAGCCCTTCCGATTTCTTTCCGTGGCTCACTTTGGCATTTCAGGAAAATCTTCCCCAGTAGATACGTGGAAACACCTCATAGACTCACAAGCACAAGTCGAAATCGAACTTAAATTTGAGCTTGTGCTTGGCGAGCCTGGCAGTATACTGGAGTTCATGCCAGTTGGCTTACCCTTGGCATCACTGCACTTGACGGTTTCCGAAAAGCGAGAGTTCGGGATTGAACTTCGCAGCATCGCGTCCCAGTTTAGTGCCACCCTGCGGCACGTCACAGTTCGCTGCACCGCTGATGACGTTGAACGAGCGTCGGACGACTTGGAAGCGGCGCTTACGTGTCTTGTTTCGAACTGCAATCGTTTGGAAAACTTGCACTGTAACTTTGCTCTGAAGTCTGAAGTGTTTCGCGAATTGCGTGCCGCGACCAGCGATCGAAGATGTACTTTGGACATTTTGAGCGAAAGCGAAACGAAAGAAACGCCAGAATTAGAAAAACCGAAAAAGGAAAAGAAGAAACGAAGATGGTGGAAATGGCGGTGATGTTGAAAGCGATATATTTGATATATTGTGCTTCGAATTCTAGCATGTTTTTGTGCACATATGCATGTACAGTATTTATATTTTTCAGTGATAGGACGATACATGATTATACGTTTTGTGTAAATTTTTGTGAAGGAAGAACAGATTTTTACTGTAGTGGGAGGGACATATGAATGACTGCTTGCAGGCCTGTAGGCAGGTTTTAAGGTTTGGGGGGCAAAATACACACTTCGGTGGGCAGGACTTTTGTTTTTATGGTATGTCTAAAGCAAAATGTTCTGGACACAGCTAATTTTGGGGGAGAACAAAAAATGGGAGGGGGGCATTGACCACGAATGGCCTCCCTGTGGCTACAGGCCTGACTGGTTGTGGCATGATGGGATAGCGACAACTGTTATTCCCAGTAAAGAAGTTCTGCTGTCGTTTGCAAGCTGTTTATGTTAATTTCCGATCAGTGTAAATCCTTGTGTTAAGCGGAAGAATCAAGTTTTGGTTTGAGAGCGCTTTTCAGATTCCTCATCTGCGGTTATGTCATTAGTCAAAGTGGTAGTCGCTGTTGTTTGTGCATTTGAGGGTTAAAATAAAATACATAGGCTTTGTTTCTGGGGACCTCGTTAAGAAACATTGCCTTAAAGGATAAGACAGACTTTTATTCTGCTTCGACAAAGCTTGACGCCTGGGAAGTAAGCTTCGAGCTTTGTAATGAGAACCTTCAGCGTTGCTGGTGGAACGTGGTGAGTTTCTCCATTACTAGGGAATGCATTGCATGGTATGGTTTATAAATAGAGTTTCTGTGTTGGAGTTGTACTTTTTACTGTTTCGATCGTTAAGACCTGTGTCACCTTCAAGCAACGGCTGCCAGATCTTTTTTTGAAAACTTTCCCTTTTTTACGTGTGAATGAAAAGTGTCGCTCTGGTTTTACAGTGTTAAATGGCTGTGTTTTTTATTAGACCGAATTCCTACTTTTCATCCACTACTAAATCTCAGCGGTCGCATTCCGAAACTGTACGTATACGCACATATTAAAATGCTTTTTTATAGTGTTAGCTTGGGTTTCGTTGGGGGGGAATTTGTTGTAAGTTCTCTTTTGGGTTTCGTTGGGGGGAATTTGTTGTAAGTTCTCTTTTTGAGTGATTTGTTGTTTGCATTGTTCCACCTGGAAACCGTCTTTATTACAATTTAACGCGACGATGCGAAACACTTTGCTTCAAATGGCTTAGCAGGGATTTTGACAGTGTATGTCGCTGGCTGAAGGCAATGCAGGAACAAACAACAGGAAGCGTCATCTGACTGGTGACGCAGTGATAAACGGTTACAAGTACAGTCCGATTTCGGTTACCGTGCATGTACATGACCTATTTTATAGTAGTAAATGTGTACTTTCGTAACGATAGTGGCACTGAACAATTTCGCGGTTGGGTTTCTTAGTGAGAAAAATTGATTTATTCAGGGTTCTGCAAGTTTGAAAGGGGTGATTACCAAGAGTCTAAACAAAATAATTTTCAGCTTGCGAACGAACATAATCTTGCACAGTAAATAAACCAATAGATTAACAAAAGCAGCAGGTAGTCACGCTGCCTGCAACAAGCGAAAACATTTCTATCATGCTTTCCAAGCCCCTGCATGTTCTCCAAACTGCCGCAGTAAAATTCAAGAGCGGTATTTGTAACAATAAAGGAAGGAAAAGTACAGCATTCGTGAAACAATATATTCGGATGCATCACTTATGGAAGTAAAATTCAAAAGGTGTATATCTCTGTTTAACCTACTTCCACGTGCAAACCAGCTATTTCTTTTTCCAAGTAACCTCTAGTCTCAACTAACGTGGCATGAACTTTCAGGGAAGAGGTGCGCATGTTTGATGTCTTGTCTCACCAATGTCAAATATAAAAATTCTGTGCCCGTGGTTTACGCACCGTGGCAAGCATGTTCGATCGTTTGAAACGTATGAAGGAATCATCAGATTTGTTTTGCGTTGTCTTGTATACTTATATGAATAGCTTCAACTATACCTGCAAGCTAACAGCGTGCTTTGTGGAAAGATTTTGCAAAGAGAAAGCACCAGCTGAAATTGCTATAAGCTAACGGCTAATAACCCAAGGTTTTCCAATATCGCATTCAGGAAAACAAAAATATTTATGGCTTATTGGAGGCAAATTAAGCACTCTGATATAGTTGTGAATATTGGGTATTTGAGTTTTATCTCATGTTTTGCCGAAGTTTTTTTTAACTAAACGTGTTCTGTGGTTGTGGGATGATTTTTCATCAGACGTGGAAGATTACCAAGTATCAAATGATGGTGATGTGTTTATCAGTTTCGATACCAGCTGTCAGTACTACAGACAACACCTTAATTTAGAGATTCGCTGTCACCAACTATAAACGTGATACTGAATCTGCGCCATTACTTCCAAGTTCTTCAAAAATCTCTAAAATCTTGACTGATTTTTATAGTCGTGAAAGTCCTCTACTTTTTTTCATCAGAACTCATTTTCAACGAATTATTTGTTCAAAGAATTAAAAAATTTCTTGCCAGTTGAATTTGCAAACATGCTACCCTTCTTTCCTCTTTAAAGCCTTGCGATCTCAAATGTGTGATTTTTATCCAAGTTTTAAAGAACTTAATCCCAACGGTCTGCCTTTGGTGTCGTAGAGAATCTGCGGTTAAAATTTCATTGCAATTAAATGACAAAGGAATGTAGTGTTGAATAAAAAAGTTTTGCTATTTAAGTATTGTGCAATTGATCGGCTCAGTGCAAAAAATACGTATATAATTTTTTTAATTACAATTTTAATGCAACAAAACTTGTTTTTTATGCTTGGCTTGTTTCGCCGTAGATTCCTCAAGATTTTGGGATTTCTGAGCGACATCCATGTGTTACATCAATAATTGGCTCAATGAGGTTGGGGCAGTCCCGTCGGCACGGGGGGCTTTGGTGGACTTATCCCCCCCAAATAAAGTTCCAAGCCCCACAAATTAAAATATGACAGTATGAACCAGTGAAATTTTTGTCAAATTTGAATGTCAATCCCCTCTTGCACAAACGTAAAGCCCCCCTAATGACGACTTTCCGGCGACGGTTCTGTGTTAGGGTGGTGCTATCTTTCTGGAGTCGAGTTTTGACGACAGGTGTACACCACCAATTTGTGATGAGATTCAGATCGGGTGAGTTTTCAGGCCTCTCAAGGACCTTAGGTCATTCTCAACGAAATTTACTTTTTGTAAAATGACAGTGACCTATGCTTTACTGAAAATCAAACGCCCAGCAGGAAGCGCCCATCCGTCTAAATACCTCACATTTAATTTTCTGTTTACCATCCCTACAACAGGGTGAAGCGAACCAGCACCTTGGAAGCTAAAAAAGCTACAAACATTTCCTTTCGGGCTATTCAACACTTCCAATGACGTGACACTGTCCCATCTATTTGCGTAAAAATACACACATATATCATGTTGTGGCTTGAAGGCAAGGTGGTTGTCCGTGGTGGAAAAATGGTGAAATGCAGGATAAAATGTAATGCTCTTGACCTGTTTGAAAAGAGGGAAGAAGAGGTTTTTCACTAGCAGAGTCATTTACAACTGACGAATGGAGAGAAATTGCTGTTTGCACAAATATTCGTGCTGTTGCTTGAAAAATTGCGAAGACCTGTTCTGATAAATGCCGTGTTTGTTTTGTAAATGACTCCGCAATTTTGAATGAGCCAAAAACTGGCTGCTATATTTAAAATAGCAAATCATGCATTGATGAGACGGCTCATGGCTCGGTTCTTCATTTCAGGAAAGAAAAAACACATACTCGATATAATCATCATCATCCCATATTCTTTTAAATTTGGTTCTTTAAACTGCGAAGCTGATAAAGATGACGTGTCCTGATCAATTTCATCTACATTTTAACATCTACTTTCATCAAAATGAAGTGTTTTTGTACGTATTTCATAGACATTCTGCAGCTGTTACCTGAGATATAAACGCATATCAGATGCTGGAATCAGTACCAAACTGGTAGTAAACAAATAGGTTAGGCTACTCCTGTATTTCTGCCTGGTTGCATCCTGACGAAGTGTGTCGAGGGTACTTTTACAGGAAACTAAGGAAAAAGCATTGGATTGTTTGGTTTAAAAAGCCATAACCTTATTTCTAACAGGAAGATACAACTCCAAATGGGGTGAGCCTGAAATACGTCCGTTCTTGGGGATGAAGTTGTGCATGAGAAGACTGCATGACACATGCACCTAATTTGGTTGCGAAGATCTACACAGTCGCGTGGTGCAATTCTGCATTTAAATCGGTTTCTATCGCTTGGTGCGCTCAGATCCACGTTGACCTGGACATTGTGTCCAGGTTTTTGCCTCGTCTGCAGTGTCGCAGTTATGATTCCAGTATCGTTACCGCTGAACGCGCTAAATTGCAAAATGGTTGTGAACAAAATTTCAACTGAACCTCTGTAGTTTTGTTTCGTCAGTGTTTGTGCTGCAACTAGGGGTAACACACTTAGTTCCAAGTTAATGTGAAGCCAACTTACTTTAACCGTGTTCACATTCAATAGTGTCCATTTTACCGCATCTAAAACCGGATCTCCAACGCACAACCGCCACCTACCGATTGTATTTTATTTCAAACAAGCAGGCTACACAATACCATTCATGTGTGACGCTGCAAGACGCCTGTTGGACGACATCTGGATGTGGCGCGAACATTTCGACGACAAAAGCCGTCAAAAACCCAAGCGTTGCTCTGAAGCCTTTACTTGGGTTTCTTCATCATGCATCATCGAAACATCGAGAAGCACCAGATGATGGTCGCTCTCTTCACAGCTTAGTTTTTGGACAATTAAAAACTTTGCAAAGGAAACTTTTCGGCCACTTGAGCCATAACTTGTTGCATCGTCTCCGAAGACTGGGCGCCAGAGAATGTCGGCTTCTCGTTCATTATGAAGTACGGAACGCCTGAAGAATAGAATTCTGCGTGAAAACTGACTGCAATGCGTGTGCTGGCGCCCGTTGTGCTTTTTCTCATATCACGTCCGGGCACTGGCACATTTAGCAAACCGTAGTTAATCGCCACTAGGCAAAATAATGTCGAACCTTACAACACAGCTAGGGTTGGGTTAAGTAAGTTATTACTTACTTGAAAACCTTTACTAATTACGTAATTTTGCCATTAGTTGATATTTCAAGTAATTTGTGTTTAGAAAAGTTCAGATTTTAGAAGCCACGTCTGTTGCTTTAAACGAAACTGTATTATCATGACATGCATCATCACACATAAAATAAGCCATTTAGGCGAATCAATTTCTTGTCTGTGCAGAGTGATTTGTGAGTCACACTTGTTGACTGCCATCGTGTTTCACTTTGGAGCTAGAAGCTCATTCCATTAAATTGATTCGCGGTCAACAGCTGCGAATTGTCTTAACCGCCTATTATGTGATTTAAAAATTGCATGTGTTTGCAATGTTTTTAAGTCTAAATATCGATTTTCCTGATTTGCTTGAATCAGTTAAGTAATCTGTTAGAAAATGCTTATTACTTGAACAATAAATTTTTGTTACGTGAACCCAGCTTTAAACACGGCCATTGTACCAAAATTTCAGGAAGTGGGGCAATTAGCTGCTTTTTTACCGGTCATAACATGACCTTTGACGAATTTATTCGCATGCCTCCCTGCACAACTTCATCGGAATTTCGAGATAAACTTCACCAGCTTTTGCCTGCGCAGCATGTAAATCAAATAAAAGAACGTTAGCACAAGCCAGGATTAGGAACATACTTACTATCACCGGCCACATAGTGTGGAGCATCGCTGGCGGGCCACAAATACTAATTATTTTATCTTAAAATTTTACCCCCGTCTTCCCAGGTAACGTACGGAGAGAAAACTATGAGGAGCGAGAGAGACTTCTCTTGAATAACTGTGCAAGTATCTTCCTATTATGGAGTTTCGTTTTGACGTGATGCTGTGTTCTATCATCAGTAATGAAAATTCTAAATTCGGGCCATCGGAAGGGGGTAGGGAGGGAGACCTTGGACGCCTCGGATTTTTAAATTTGACATTTTCCTGTTAAATTTGTAGCAAAAAAGGTTTTTGTGCAAATCTCGAGTGGAAAAATGGAATTTCACCACTTTTTTTATCCCCCCCTGGAAAAAATCCTTCCGATGCTCATTATGCGGGTCATATTGAATGTTCACGAGGGTTGCCCCACCCCTGGCATAAGTAAACATTGCTGACGTCAGTGGATATTTGCTTGCTCAGGTTTGGTCAATTCTTGAGATTAAATTCCCGACATTCATTCAGGAAGAACAATGCATCAAGCACATACTGTTTTCACTCTTTCGTAGACGAATGATTCATTCTATACTGTAAATAACTGTTTAACATTCTACACCAGCGATTTCCAAAGTATGGGTCGCGAGGGGTCGAAAAATGGGTCGCGCCAAGGTGATTCAAGTCTGTCAAAACGAACTCTTTTCTTTCATTTTTCAAGTTCTTTCAATTCCGTCATAGACTGAATTATTGAATCATACGCATTTCATTTGGCTTCGTCTTATTAAAATTGGATTACTGCATTATAAGCGGTTTTCCGAGAGGTTTAATGGCAGCGCAGCTCTTAGCCGTAACTAGCCAACTAGCTGCTAAGTTAAGATTCGTTAATTACGGAAGTGTTTTAGAGCTGAATAATTCAGTAAATAGGTCAATGGAGTATCACGGTTGATAATATGAAAGTTTAGCTATGTAGTAGTAGAGCAGTTTGAAACATTTTTTCACTTCCTAAGCATGTAAAATACAATTTTTCGATGTTTCAAGCTTGGGTCGTGAGATGTTAATTATACTCAGATTTGGGTCGCGCTTAAAAGGTTTGGGGACCGCTGTTCTACACACATTCAGTTACGACGCGTCTTGAAATGCGGTGCGATGCATCCTCGTCCTTATGCACGCGCGTTTGATTGGCTACTTTGGTCGACCAGGTTGATTTGTGCGATTGCGCAGAGGACAATGTGACCGCGTTTCGTCTGCTATTCGCTTATCGAGAATTATATCGGAGACAAAATTGAAATCAAACAAGTGTTGCGTCGCCGTCATTCCGACTACTTGGGCCATCCAGCTGGATGGCAACAGCATACATGTAACAAATCAAAGCTTTATGCACCAATGACAATTTTCTAACACCGCAGATTCCGCGTTATCAACCAGACTTGTTCGAAAATCACCGCTTTATTTGAATATTTTCGCACGCTCTGAAGCAGAAACACGCAAGCGTGTGTGCAAAGCACCCGCTCTTACCAGACACCGCTCTTGCCGACCACATGGCCGCCTTTTCTTTCACACGCTGTTGATTCGTCGGGTTGCTCACATAAGCGAGCGCCTCGTCCTTGCTCAAGCCGACCTTTGCCGCCAAGCTCGAAACGCACTCCGCGTTCGGGTAATCACCGTCGGTGAAATAGCTCTTGAAAAGCAGCTCTTGCAACTGTAAGGCAACACAACTTTGCTGTTCAAAACGCAGTGCTTCGGATCGCAAGACTTGTGAAGAGAAAGTGGGATTTTACCGAAAACAGCCACGTGTGGATCGTGACAAAGAATCTGAGCCAAGAACAGTTTCTGATGAGAATCCATTAAAACAACCATGTTTATAAATTTCTCATAAACCAACCGCTGGAAACTATTTGAAATCGAAAACAAGCTCTTGCTTGCGCATTCACGCGTGGGCGATTAATACAGAAGTTTATAGGTACCTACTCACTGTTTTCCAAATTTGCTTCGCTTGACAACAATCCGATATCATTCTAGTCCTTTTGCACACAACTTGTAATAAATTTTGATTAAGTTTTCTAGTTCTGTTTTGTCTGTTTTTATCAACCTGCGTTCTACAGAGTGTGTGTATTCATACTATGGACTTCGTGTCTGCTCATAAACAAATAAATAAAATTAAAATGTGTTATTAAATACAACACACGTTGTTGCAAACGTATTTGAAAAAAATACGACCGTGCACATCTAATCAACCACCAGTCGCATATATTTGTAAAACAAACAAAAGGTTCATCGCAAGGACACGCCCCCTTTTTTACCTCATTTTGCAGTTTTCCTGTTTTATCTTTCTCCAATGCAAACTCAAGTGCACAGTGACCCATCACTGTGTTGGGAAAATTTGCCTGTTTGTAAGTGAAGTCAATTCCCACATCTTTTCCAATGTTTATGAGGCGCTGTGATCTGTGCAAAGTATGACAATCACACGTATCAATCCTTTCTTAATGTTACTCATCAGGTTTTGTCTGTTAATCACGTTTGTGGAGTTGTGTGATATCAACCGATCTTGATAATCCTTCCCAACTTTTAGAAAATTAAATCCACCTTAGCTTTGTTGAAGTAGTCTTTAAGTTGAGAAGAAAAAACTGAACTCATCCTAACAATGAAATGTCTGTTATGCTTTCTAGTCCCTTTGCACACAACTTGTAATAAATTTTGATTAAGTTTTCTAAGTGAATGAGGATTAAACAATTAACCAACTTGTACACATGCATATTATTGCAGATTTTAAATAAACATCAAGCACCAAAATAATAATTTTTCTTTCATTCCTCGGCAATTAACACTGAAGGTAGACTGTGATAGCATTTATTTAAGCATTTGATCCACATATTCTAACTGTGCATCACGATGGTTAACAGATGAGTAATCAACAAACACAAAATCATTATTAATAAATGTTATTTTGCGATTGTTTTTTCATTCTTGTTTACGTGTTTGACTAAGACACACGATCAACATCACAAGGGTCCAAAACAACAGGGTATCATAAATCATTAGTTACAACGCACCACAGGTTAGGTGCAAGCTGTAGCTACTGAAGAGTAAGAAACAATAAAGCAAGTCAGTGCATTTTGGTGGTGGCAACAGAGCAATGTTCTGTTGTACTCTGGGATACCGTTGGCAAAATTTGAGAGATCGTTTCGGTCTTTACAAGTCTTAGAAAACACTGCAGAAGAGTTAATAATGGGAGAAAAAAATGAAGATTTATAATAAGCATCAGACAATTGAGGTGGGCAGATAATGAAGCTACAAGAATATGTACGCACATAACGAGTTGGCGTTGCCGTGAACCAGGAGCACCACGTTTGCCCAACAACAAATCTCTCGCAACACTTCGTTTGTCACAACCTGCAACGACTGAAGAAGGAAGACGAAGTGCCAAAGAAGTACGTCGAAACCGTGGAAGGCTATGTCGGAAAAGGCTCCGCTAGACGAACGTCTGCTAGAGTCAGTCCTGCCGCACCAAAGGACTGCGTCTTTCGTGCAGGGCAAGCAACAGCCTGAATCTGTCACCACGGACTTGTGTAGAGACTACGAAGTGTATCTGATTTTTGCAGGTAACAATATGGACTTTCTCTCCTTCAGGAATTGCCAGGCGATGAACTTGGCTCGGTGGCAGTGTATCGTTGCTTTCTTCGTTAAAACATCGTACTCCTGCGCCCGACGATTGTGGAGGTGTTAAAGCGCTCAGCGACGGTACCGAATTGACGTGGCGTCAGGGCCGGATTAAG
>JGI24159J19872_10009165_pt1 | contig 12976 bp, 10 predicted proteins | sample Ectturendosymbi4_FD_19872 | JGI IMG/M metagenome (IMG submission 19872)
CAAACCTTCTAATAGATGTCTGTTCAAGCGACTTTATACTCCGTTTGTAAGTCACGCCTATTCTGTTCCTGATTTCAGCATACAAATACTCTGTTCTGTTTACTTTTCCTATCTCCTGTACTAAAGCAAATATTCTATGGCAAGGTTGGTTATTAGCAACGCCACTAGAAGTATTTGAGTGGTTTCACTCCCCCCTATAAACAAAAGAAAAATCCGAACGCAGGTGGCACCATTTCTGTAACAGGTAAGTGGCCTGCCTTTTAGAATAGGCCCCAGAGAGCACTGGTTAATTTATAAGAGACCATTCGAAGCGCGCCCAAAATTACAATAAAGAAAATCGGACCCGCCCGTTTACGTTCGATTTTACGCTCATTTAACACACAAAAGTATTATAGTTTCATTCATGAGTTTATAATATAACTTTAAGCAATGAGCCACTAATCATAATCGTAATGCGCACAAGGGTTTAATATAATCAGTGGTTATAACACGAGTTCAAGTTNTTTTGCCATAGGAAGAGAGTGAACCACTTTATCATAAATCAACAGGGACAAAACAAGTCAATAGACTATAATTCCCTTGTTTAATACTAATCCAACAGATTACCTGTGTGGACCAGTCAGCTCGGAATATCCATAGCTGTTTTGGTTGGTAAACTCGGAATATGCATAATTTTACCAGTAGTTGACTCGGGATGCCCGTGGTTCAACTAGCTGCTTACTCGGCCGAAGCCTTTATTGACTGGACATCGCGAATCGCGCTGGTTTTATCGACCCAGGCGCTCCGCGTTTCTTTTTGTTATCGAGAGTATCGCCTTCGCGTCACATTCCATTATGCGTCTTCCCAATTAGTTTCTTTCATTAATTGCACTACTCTGTCTGGACTGGAGCACGTTTGTTGTGTAACCGAATCTTATCTGCGCTCCTTCAGGAGGAAGTTATTCTCTTTGTTTATTGGTTTTAACGCTTTGTGCACTTATAGCGCTTCTAGTGGTCATAGACTTCTAATATCCGTTCAATATCTGTGAAACGCGAATACGTATTACTAACAAATCGTTACTACTTATTAATGCAAATNATTTCTACAGTANTTGTGGTCGCTCTCATCCTGAATATGTTGTAGAAATCAAGTACGGAATATATGTACACTACATTCCAATAGAAACATTTCACAATGTCCGTTTAGGTTGAACGGAATATCTGTCTTCACATTTTTCCAGCTTTATACGTTTAGGTGTTAGTCTGTTTCTTGGTAGAACTTTAGTTTTCCAGTATTCTTCCCAGTCATCGCTGTTCTATGAAACTAGTGACAAGCTTCTGGGTCGTTTTCTTGACTTGGCTTTGAAATGGTTAAAGTCTCTAATTAATTGTATTCCTGAACCTAGAGACGTTTCATGTTGAGATTGCAACGCGAACTGTGGCGTAGCCAGCCCAAAAATTGGGGGGGCAAAATGTTTGATTTTAGGCGAATAGCACTATTTTGTTTGGAAAAACGACCCTAAAAGTCCAAAATGACAATTTTGGGGGCCATGGCCCCCTGGCTACGCCTATGCTGTGCAGGAGCCAATCAAAAATTTTAATCGACCTACTTACGGTAATGATGCGTGTTGTTGTCAGACTGGAATTAATCGAGACTTGTTTTCTGACCAGTGTCGTCATATATCACAAAAGTGTGACACTGGATGGGAGTACCGAACATTTTACCACTAATGATGGTTTCAAAGTTATGGCCCATGCAAAATACGATGTGCAAGTGACAGTGCAGTTCGGGAATTTCGGAATCCATGCCGTTACTACGAGAATGTTTGGCTAATGATGTGGGCAGTAACACAAGACACATGACAAAAAACAATGGTCAACAGAACAAAAGATAGAGAAGTACGAGTGTGCCGAAATGACCTACGCATTGTAGGCTTAGTGACAGGATTTGACGATGATGTTAGAAGTAATGTACAGTAGTACAATACAATGTTTATTCACATTATGCCGATTTCTAGTCCAGCCACCGCTTGCATAGGCCAAGCTCTGCTCACATTTTTGGATCTATACTGAACAATGTTGGATGTTTGCCCTGATCGTTGCAGCTTTAAATATCACTTAGATTGTTTTGCATCTCTATTGATTGCCTATGATAAATTTGAAAGGGGTTATAGCCTAATTATGCGTAATGTAAATGTTCATCTTCATCTTGTTAATTTTTTTTGTACGATTTGCTTGCACATTGATGTTATTGGCTCAATTTGGCACTAGTAAAAACCAACCTGCTTTTAAAACAACAAACGTGAAATCCTGCTTTAAATTAACTGAAAACAATTGGCTTTCAGCCTCATGTGAAACGTCTTACAAGCCATTTGAAGCCTTGATCAAAACAACTGACATGCCTCTGAGCACCCTCCAATCCTCGCAATGAGTCTATCAGCATGTTTTTAANGTTATTTTCAGAATTTTTATTGAGCTGAAATTTGACCGGAAATCGATAGTTGGAACGCGCAAATTGTCTTCTGATGAAATAAATGAACGAAAGTATCATGTATTTGAAATTAAATGCGGGATGATTGTAATCTATTTAACTGATGGCTGATCGCAGCCGGATGCTTTCTTCAAATGTTTTCAGCTGCGGCAGAGGAAGTGGATTTTCATTTGAAGCCGCAATCCAAACCGTCTGAAATTCTCCAAGCTCACATGGATAAAGAAACGTTCGAACTGATTCGAAATCAGAAGAAATTCTGAATTAAAAGACCTGGTGCAAACAGTATCCAAGCTTGCATTTAAATATCAGACTTTTGATGAAATCTTCACACACGCGAACTTCACCGAATCGTCTTAACTTTAAGGTCAGCTTTTTTCCAACCATTTTCATCAGCATGGTATTCACTGCGCCACAACATCAAACTTCTGGCAAAATTTCTCAAACCACGTTGTAGTCGTTTGTTCTTCAATGTATTTCAAAATTCGAACCCAATCAGAAACGCTACTTAAGAAGCGCTTGTTAAAACGATACAATAGCAGCCGCTACTGAAATGCGACGCCCGGCTTGTTAAGAAACGGTTGGAATTGTATAAAAGACACACTAGCAGCCAGAGTAAAGCATGATTTACGAAGAAACGCGTTTTCCGTTGTACTTAGCAAAAGAAACAACACAAAATCTTAATAAACGCCGTAACGCGAGTATCCACCACCTCCGCCTCGACCGTTCCTTCCGCCGTAAGAACCGCGTTGATAATCGTTCCGATCAGGATACTGAGAAAAACATCGTCGTTATGGCAACAAATTTAAACAACAGCTGTCACCATCACTTGACAGATGCATAGCGTTCTAGCTGATATGCTACAGCACCACAAAGTATTTGCAAGTGCAGTATGTCGCGTGTGTTGCAGTTCATAAACAAAAAGGTGCTTCAAACGGACTCGTGTAAAACAATAAACTGCGAAACTGTTTTTGTTTTTCGTTTCACAAACTCGGAAGGCACACACAGATCTCAAACAGAAAACAAACACGGCTCAATTCTGTTTAATCAGTTACTTGCCAAGGCTCATCATTCGTTGGCAAGAAAGAAAAACGCAATATCAAACAATTCAGCGTCGTGCATTTGAGGGCAAGTCGTTAATGTTCAAATTTATTTTTGCAGGACGAAGTTTGTCTGGTTAGCCTGTGCAATGGAGCTCGAAACTTTAAAATAAAGATTGTCGACCAATGTTCACTGCAACGTATAGAAATTATTAACCAACCAAAGACTTGAATTTTCGAATTGTGAAAAACCACAGATAAAACAACGGCAGCTGCAAATACTAACAAAATGAACGAACGCCCCGCGCTGGACAGAATAAATGTTAAATGGAATAATGTTTGCATACCAGTGGCGCATCTATGCAAGGTGGCGCCCATGGCAAAGTTTGAATACGCGCCCTTTCTAGTGATTAAATATTAGATATAGGCATAATTTTGACGAAAGATGAACCATGTAGAAAATAAATGTTTTAAAATGGAATATTTCTGTTTATTTTTGCTTTAAACTTTTCAGCAAATCAAATACAAACTTATCCAGTAAGGATAAGTTTTTTTTTTTGTTTTTTTTACTTTTCAGCAAATCAAATACAAACTTATCCTCCTTACTTATCCAGTAAGGACCACTACATACTTGTATACTCATGTATTTTTATTATGAAGAACATCAAACCATTCAAATGATGACGTTATCATAGTTTATAGGTCTATATAGTGTTGTCTGACAAAATTGTATATCTTGCAATAAGTAACATTTCATTTGAATTGCACAATAAATTATTTAATGCAAGTCATCTATCACTCGTGTTCGAAAAACATAATTCCAGCGAAACCAGGCGCGGATCCCGTCAGTAAGGTTAAGGGGTTGAGAGATGAAGTATACTTAACATGGGCGTCGGAAGGATTTGTTTCAGGTGGGGGGCATTAGCGGATTTTTCCAAAGGCAGCCATAAAGATTTTTCCAGGGGAGTCACAAGTGGTGAAATTTTATTTTTCGTTCTCGAATCTGAGAAAACAACGTTTTTGGCAAAAAATGCAATAGAAAAAACTCCAATTTCAAAATCCAGGAGGCCTTGCCCCCCCTTCCGACGCCCATGCTTAACAACACTGCTGTGAAGAAACAATGGACGACAAAATGGCCTTACACGTAAGGAGTCGGTGGTTTTTGAGTGGAGGCGGAGTCGGATTCCTAACAACACTGGGAGTCGGAGTCGGATTTTTTTGTTTGAGTCTGACTCCGGGTGCCCAACTGGACCATTTTTTACATCACACTTTCAAATTTGGGAATTCCTGTTGAAATGGTACAATTTCTTATGAAACTTTTGTTGAAACAGAGATTTCTTGCTGTGCACCACGATTTCCATTTTGTTTTACCAGCCAAATTTCATTTCCTTTACGTTAAGGAGTCGGAAATGTGGAAAGGTCGAAGTCGGAAATTTTGGAAAGGGCGGAGTTGGAGTCGGATATTTTACCTCCGACTCCGCAACCCTGCTTATATCGTCAACCCTGTTTTCCGAATTGCAAGAAATCAAGGTGAATAAAGATATTTTCGTAGGTTTTAGGGGATCGATCGCCTTGATCACCCCCCCTTGAATCCGCCTCTGATGGAAACATAAACACATCCGGCTTTTTCCGGGTAAATCAGACAAAACTGGAACTTAGAACAACACTTTCCGTGTCATATCGAAGCAAAGTCGCATATGATTTCATCAAAGTAAACTTTCGCTGTTTCGTCCCTTTCGATTCTCACAAAAGCTAGATCACACAACCTGCTCTGACTTATTGTTAGTCATTGAGGCCCGGAGGTACGAAAGGACCAGTTTCAATTTACTGAAAGATCGTTCGCAGCTTGCAATACATATAACTGCCATCGTCAGCATTATTTGCCAAGCAATTCGAAGAATCTCAGGATTTCAAGACGCGATAATTTTAAGTTACACAACTTGAAACCAGCATTTTGCAATCTAGAATCTTCTCGTATAATTGCTTGTCATCTACACCTGAACTGTAGACAGCTCCTGAATTGTCACACGTAGATTTTGGTTTTTCGCAGTCAGGATCTTTTCACAACAATAGCATAGCCAGTCAAAATTTTTGGGAGTCCAAATATTTTGAATTTAAACGAGCAACAGCGCTTGTTTTGGGATACCGCGTCTCGAAGCACAAAACGTGAAGATTGCTAGAAATTGGGGGGCATTGCCCCTTTGGACCCCCTGACTACGAATATGTTTCACAAAAGGCGTTGGACATCCAACAGAAGGCCAAATTTGGACAGAAAAAGCTAGGTCTAAACCAGCTATGTCCAACCCGCGGCCCAGTCGAGGGTTTTGTGCGGCCCAGTTTAGGTTTGCACTGTAGCAAAAGTATCCTACATACTGACAACGTGTCCGCGTTTTGATTATCTTGAATTCGACACTTTTAATGCAGGTGTTCCTCAGAGCCACTTTATCACGTCTGTTACCATTGCACTTAAGCTATATGCACATGGCATGGGTCCTCTGCGTTTTTCGGGCGCATGCGTCTGATTTCGTGACGTCACGTCCTTTGTTGATGCGTCTGGTATGGCCTGCGTTCGAGTAGAAACTGTTTCTATATTGGCGCATCAAACTCACTGCTCTGGGAATTGACGCATCAGACTCACTGCTCTGGGTTCGGGAAAGAACGATGATGTGATGTAGCCTACTCGTAGACATTGTTTTGTATTGAGGTAAAGAAAAGGATGCAGAACGTCACCAGAACAATTGCTAATAGTTTCCGGGTAGCTGAAACACACTGGATTTACAAAGAATCAATTTATCATCTAGTCTTCAGTAGGCTCAGTGGGGTAGGCTACCAAATTGCTGCATTGTTTAGGCCTACATGACCCAGCCTACCTGATCGGCTACAGTTGGTTAAGTTTTATTCGCAAGCAAGTCGTGATTTCTGCGACATATTCTGCGATTTACTGCAGGCAATTCCATGTGTTGGGCTAGGTCATGCGAAATGAATGTATTTTTGCAGTAGGCTAGCCTACATGAAACTATAATTGAAAGTTGGTTGTGTAACTTTCAATAAACAGTTGATGGGTCTTGTTCAGGCAAAACCACTGTCACGTAAATTATCAGTTATGGAGTACAAGAATGATAAAATAAAGGATAACATTTCGCAAACACCACACATTTTGTAAAATAATGATGTTTTGCTGTCTTGTACAAAAGCCAATTCAAGGCTTTTCTTGCCTATTCCTCTGCTGGTGGTATTGTTGTTGGATTATGTGTTACATTGATTGTACCTATTGTCCATGCTGCTTTAATTTCTTGACAGTTAGCCCCTCTAGAAATGAAACAAATCGTTTAAAGAAATGCCGTCATGACTACGGAGGTAGGCCTACACAAATCTCATTCAATCCATTGTAGCAACAAATCATGAAACTTTATGTAATACAACACTTTGTTCGTCTGCAATGTGGACGGCACTACTTTTTGAATAATTTGTGAGGCATTGCACAAAGTTAAATTTGGCAATTTGCGTTTGTTTTGAATGCATATAACCAGTCATTTCAAGGTTTTGTGCAGTGTACCGCAACAAGTCTTGCGTAACTTTGTTCAACAGTATGGCGTATAAAATTAGTAACACCTCAAAACCATGTCACATGTTATGTAAGAACGTAGGGTAAAACACAGTCTTTCACTGCAGCACACCAACGTCATCGCCGACTTTCGCGTCTGAATCATCCGTTCAGCCCAGGCCGTGTGCAACGAACGCACCGCTTCATGCGCAGACGTGCATACAAAGGAGCATTGAACTCACCGCAGCAGTCGCAGACACACCAGACGCACCGCGCTGGAAGCATCCCGTGTGCATACAGCTTAAGGATTCGAACGCTTTCAGTGCTTTAGGTTAAGTTAAATTTAGTTTGCTAAGATCAAAGTTAAGTCATTCAATGCACGGCCCTGGTCAAGATAGTGACATACTTTTTGGCTCAGTAGACATTTGGGTTGGACATAGCTGGTCTAAACGAGTTAACATTTTTTGCTCAGCTGACATGGTAACGATACGAACTGCTAATTTTTCGATGGCGAACTAATGTTCTCCACCTTAATCTCCGGTCTGGGGCATTGTATTCCGCCCATTCATTTATCGGACACTAGTGGCCGTCGAAGAATTTTTGTCAAGTCGGAGTGGGCTGCAGCAGTTTGAGTAATTTGTAAATCTGTAGGACCTCAACAGCAGTTATTTGCGTAACAGTCAAATTCTCACAGCCATGGACTTAAACTCGTCTCAGCCAAATTCTGACTAATATCTTCTTGCCTGAAATGCAGCAGTACGGAGAAGGTCCGTAACTAGCTTGGGTCACCAGGGGAGGTTAAGAGTTTTCTAAGTGGTGCCCAAATTTTTTAACTATGTCCAATAGTTTAAATCCATGTCCATCACATTTTTCCATGGGAGCGAAAATTTTTCTTTGGGGGTGAAGCCCCCGGAGGCGAAGCCTCCCTCGCTCCGCCCCCTAGGGCCTGGTACGGAGTGACTTATCCTTTCTTATAGCGTGAGAAGGACGATGTCTAGTAGATATGACATGCGAGCGTTCTTGTTCTGTCACAGTGTGTGACCGTCGTGTTATGTCACAATACCACAGTGGTGTTGGCGCACGCCCGACTTAACGCATTAGGTGAGGGCGCTGTTGCGTGTTGATGCAGCTTTGCAGTTTATGAATGTATGGTGCGCAAAATAGAGGTTCAAGAAACTGTAAATGAAGATTTTAATTTTTGCCAAGCAATTTTTGCACCCCCGTCAAACGTGCCATGCCTGCCATACCATAGGTACGCCACTGTTGCTTACCCTTGGTGGGGCTTGGTTCCTATAGTTCGAGTAATATCCTCCTCCGCCCCTCCTTGGGTCGTTGTAATGTGACGAAGGTCCCCACGATGGGGGAGGATTTCCGCGAGGACCTCTGTAGGGATGATCGTACGCAACTGCAAAGAACAAGGATTACATAAGTAGCAGCCGTAACAAAACATAAGTTTAGGTACACACAAAACTGTGGCACTAATGTTTCCCAAAGCGAAACAGCAGTCTTTAATAAACCTAAACAATGTTTATCTGATTCTCCACTGCAATGCGACAATCAGTTAATTCATGAGTTGATTAGTTCATCTGTAAATATTCATCAGTTTGCGGTTTTGCTTCCTCCGGTCAGTTCACGATAAGCATTAAATAAAAGCGCATTCTACAAGCACAGCTTCACTTCATGCAACACTCCATCGTAATAAAACTTTGGCGTGATTATAAAAAAACCTATAGAGCCTGAACAAGATAATGACCACGCGCCGCACTTAACATAAAGCACGAATCGGGAATAGCACGTGGTCGCGTCACACAAACAACTCACACTGACGATCGTGCGGCGCGCCGTAGTGAGGTTGGCGATCTGGAGCATATCGCTGACGTGGCAAACTGTGCGACTGGGCATGAGGCAAGTGGTGGTTGAGATGCCTGCAATAATATAATCCATTGAGTTTGTACTGGAAAAAATTAAGAAGTTAACAAATAGTATCAGATTGGCAGCAGAGAGCATCAAGCGGCAGAGCGCATCACGCTTTTGAGCAACACACAAATAATCCGTGTGCAAGCAAGTTTGGAAAAATTTCAGAGTCGTTCATCTATCTCGTACAAAGTTTAAACGAGTTTGATTGTCTCGGCAACGGAGATTAAACAGACGTTTGACTGATTTTGCATCACTATTAACTCGTTTTTTTCTCCATGTCTGTAACAGACCTGCTTCTCGAGACCATCGCCGACTGGCATTCATTTTCAAACATTATTTCTGAAACTCACTTACGCAGCACTATCAGCAACAATGAATCGAAACAATAAGCAGATCACATTATATGCACTGTTCCTAAAATAAAGTGCCAAGGGCTCAGAAATGCAACACACGTGTCAACTAAGAGCTGCACGTCACCCGCCAACAAATCCCGGCTTTGTTCTCGCCCCACATCACGTGTACCGTGTATTCCACCAGCTATTCAACAATCAAGTTTAGCGATAGTCACAGCACGATTACGAACCTGTGCGCCGAATGGTCGAGCGACATTCGGTTGCGGTTTGGATTGAAACCTAACCTCGGTTGCCACTGGCGACCACCTTTCCTGCTTGGGTCATAATCGCCAGGCTTGATGGTGCGTGGTGGAAACCTGCAACACGTGTGACGGGGTTCTTTGTAGTAGGTAAAGTTGTTCGCGCAAAAACTGACTAGCAAAGACAATAACGAGGTGGTTACTTGAACCTCACGTTATATTTCATCGAACCAGGACGATCAACACTGAACCGCTCCCGTTGCACTTTACCTTTCGTCAAAAGAATCACGAAAATGTTTGAAAGCAACAAATGCGTAAAAATAACAATAAATGTGTAAAAATAGCAAATTATTAGCGTTGCAACAGAGCCTGAGAACACGAATTTGGTTGGTATCAGTGTGACACAACCATCCGAGGTCAGTAAAAAAAACTGTTCGCATAAACAAAACCCGACTCAACAACTCATACCAAAAACCATTCGCCTGCAAAAGTTCAAGAGCACAATTACTGATTTTATTGAATACTGTAAGCAACGTTTGTTTATCGAAACTCAAAAGACAGTTGCATGGCAAACGGATTCTCAACTGTCTTATTGCGGAACAATTACTTGGCTCCGGGAAGAAGCTTTGCTTGAAAAATGTGTCCCTCGGGATAAGCGGGGTCCTTGAAGGTCATGCTAAGCACCGCGTTGTGTTGTATACCTTCCAGAACAGGAAGAGGCGGCTTGACGTAACTGCAAAGCAAGATATTACAGTAACAAATCGAAACACAAGCGGCAGTCCTAAAAGAGCGAACTCGCTCGCTGCCAATATCAACTTGTTATTGTCGCCATGTAACGTAACATGACAAAAAACGGCAAGATAGCAAAGATCGCAAAACTCTGCACAAACCACAAAGGCATTTTTCAAAACGGCAGATTTTCAAGTGTCATGGTCCATACCTGACATTGGGCTGGCACTGTTCATCATTCCATATTTTACCGGCCATTCCCTTGGTTAGAGCAGGGTCAATGTCTGCGGCCTCTTTGCAAGTTGCAGGGGGTGAGCCGTCTTGATACAAGCCCTTGAATAAGGCATGGAGCGGGTGGTGGGGACCAACGAAAAGATAGTCGTTGCCCAGTCTGTTTCTAATGCCTACATCAAAAAAAGAGCTGATGCAGCCATCGCGTATGAAGCAGCTCAAAACGTATCTTCCAAATTTGTTGTATCTCGTGGCAAAGAAAACAGGAGGTTGCAAACCTGAGCGATGAAACACTGAAGTGTTGCTACAAACGTTTTACTGTAGCATAAGAGACTGCCAGTGCCCACAGAAACTCGATAGCACGGTGTCCGATACAAGAAGCAGCATCACGCCTTACCGTAACAACAAGCTGCGTGACAATTTTATGCGACATTCTTTAAGGGTACTCAATGATGTTTTTGCGAGTAAAATGCACAGCGTGGGACTAAAACCACACGTGGGACTAAAACCTAATGCAATCGATAATTCATTCACGCGTGACCAAACGCTACAAATCCCCTTAAAAAAATTTTAAGAAAATTATGCTAGAAAATTTGCATACACATTTTCCTCGAAAGTGAATTTGACAGCAGCCACCTGAAGCTACATGTCCTCGAAACTAAGCAGTTTAGCATCGTTTGGTCACACGTGAATGAATTATCGATTGCATACTTTTGCTTCACTTTAGTTCAGTTTACAGTTTTATTTTATCACTCTTCTTTTATTTAACAACCATACTCTCCGTCATCTCCCTTGCTTTTCCCACGCTATTATTACTGTTACCAGTACGCCATGCAATCACCGCATTCCGTGAATTCTGCTGCTCTCCTGTTCTCATCGCCATTCGCCCTGATGAAAGCCTACTACAGTAGGCCTGCTGGCTGATATGCCGGCGTAGTTTTAAAAAAATTTTGCAACAGTTGCGCAAGGACTTATTATTGTTTTGTTTTTGATTTTCTCACAAATTTACGCCCTGAGCGAACCGCTATCGTCCAAGCAGTTCTGACAACTACTGCACAGTTAGGCTACTACGCGAATAACAATCCGAAGCTGGCAGAAGCCTTCAAAAATGCAGGAGCAGCCTCGGGTATGCGGTGGCGTGCACGGTTCGCCAAGTTTCACTGTCACTTTTGTGAAAGCATTTAACCCTTACGGAGTATTTAACACTGTGTGAAAAACTTCAAAACCAAGATCAGTAATGTTCAAGTGTCGAAACCAAATTTTCTGGTTGTCGAGCACAGCGCGTCAGCACCGAACAACTTCATATTCATGCCAAGTAGCTACCGTAAAAGAAACGCCTAACGTACCTTCGGCGTTGTGAAAGGTTTGCTTCGCTATATAGTCCAGTGACTACGTAAAACACCGTATCCCTCAAACTGTCGAAACCGAAATCAATTTGATGATCTTTGCGGGAGACGCCTGATGTTGGCAAAGTTTGGGGGACCACGGCTGCGACCATGTCAACGCGTTCACCCAAAGAGGTCCTTAGATATTGGTATTAACAACTCCACTATTAGGTTGGAAGCGCATAACTCATAAAAAACTTACATTCTTGTCCAGTCAGGTCAGGATAAACCCCGTCAAGCGCTCGAATCATTCTTTCTTCATCTACAAACGGTAGCAAGGCAACTCCCTGCCAGGCGTACTTTTTCCCGTTCAAATCGATTTTGAAATCCTCGGGATAAAAATCAATAATGGGCGAATCCTGAAACAGTACAAAAACACCAATCGCTGTCCAGTTCCTCTTGAAACATCATTGTGTTGAACAGGGTGGCGGAGTCGGAGGTTTTTGGGTAGAGTCGGATTCCTAACAACATTGGGAGTCGAAGTCGGATTTTTTTGTCCGACTCCGACTCCGCAGCTCCAATTGGATCATTTTTTATATCACACTCCTAAATAGAGAATTCCTGTCGAATTAGTCCGACTCCGCAACCCTGGTGTTGAAAGCATTGGCAAGAGTGGAGCATTTACACTCATTATTTGACATTCTTTTATAGTTGTACTGCATGTCATCAATTATGCGCGACCAGCACTAAAGCACAGTCCGTACTAAAATATGCCACCAACACCAATGTTACACTAACTTGTAACGCAACTCTAGTTGCTCGTGCAACTTCGTTGAACATGAAAATAACGATAAAGCCTTCGATCAACTCGATGTGTAAACACTAAACATATTGTCAATGCAATAAATGACAAATGGATGAGGTTGCAGTCCAAACATCACTTCCAGTGCCATTCGACATATTAAATCACGTGACAGAGTTTCCGCTAAGCTAAACGTTTGCGGCAGAATATGGTATATAGTAAATAATAATTCTCAGTGTAACTGTCTTGAAAGAGCAAAGAAAGTATTGCTTTCCAACATGAAGTTCAGATTAGTGAAAAGACCAAAAATTATATCAAATCAAAAAAAAA
>JGI24159J19872_10009166_pt1 | contig 12975 bp, 12 predicted proteins | sample Ectturendosymbi4_FD_19872 | JGI IMG/M metagenome (IMG submission 19872)
ATAGTATTCAACGCAATCGGCTGCACACAGAATTCTGGAATGCATGGCTATTGTCGACTCTCCAGAGAGTACGGCAGTTCAACAAATAAGTTGATGCGCAAGGCAGAAGAACTGTGAAAAGCAAAATATTAGTAATTAATACAGTATGCATGAGAGCAAAAAGAAAATTACGTTAATTGGAATCTTTTGTGCAGTAGGACATAATAGGAAACTGACGAAAAACGCATAAAATGAATAAAAGAAAAGCTTAGGAGGCCGGTATGAGCGAACAGAGTTAATCAGCCTTTCTAAGTTACTTGGGCTACGATTATGTTACGTTGCATAGATTCTAACTCCAGAACACATTTGTCGAATTTTAGAATGCAGATGTAAACCAATTGAATTCAATAAACGACATTCGAGAAATGAATGCAATTCAATCTCAGAAAATATCACAAGGTCTAACTATGCATCGTCGGCCGTTTGTGGACTGCGCTGTTGTCGTAGCACACAAAGTGCCGCAGTTGTCATGAGATGCATGGCCTGCATGGTGAACTGCAGCTGTTTTAGGGGTGAACAACTATTTCATTAATTTTCAAAAAAAATATATGTGTATTTAACACCACAACTAAAAGCTCATAGGTTTTCTGCAAGCTTTCCAGGAATCAACCGGCTGGGCTCTACTCTTTTAGCGGTGATTCAAATTTGCACATATCTGTAAGTACTCTCCATAAGGGGGTTGTGGAGAGAACTCACTTGAGTGTATTTCACACTTAATCTTGGCAGGTAGATTTCATTACTTTCAAGTTCATTTTGTTGCTTTCTATCATTATTGGTGAAGTTTAAAATTTCATTGCATTTCGCAAAAAAAACTTTTAAAAAAATGTTAAACGCAATCTTTATACTGGTATAAGGCAGGGGTCTCCGAACGTTTTTGTCAGAGAGCCACATAAGCTAATACACAACAGTTCGAGGGCCGCACATCTTACGTAATGTGATTGTTTCGGGATATGTTACATTTTACCAAAGCAGCAAATGTTTCTTAAATATAATATTTTCTCATTATTGAAAAAAGGTTTTCGCAGCCGGATGAAAATGTCTTTGCGGGCTGTAGTTTGGAGACCCTTTGTACAAGGGATCAGCTCGTAATCGAGACAGCAATTTTCTGTTCATTTATTGCCTTTTTGTATAATTATTAGTGGGTTTATTTCTGTCGACTGGTGCCATTTCGATGATCCCATTAAATGTGACGCAAACAAAAAATTGTCAGAGCAAATCAAAGTTGGTGCAAGACAAAAGTTTGTAAACTAACAAAATTGAAGTAGTTTCAGAATGAACAAAAGTGAAGAAAAGAAAAGGTATTCTTTCCACACTTTTTCAGTGTGAAATCCTTGAGTTCACGATACTTAAAAATGCTGCTAGAATTTTCTGAAAGTAAATTTTTGAATGTACCTTCCACTGGCGTAAGTTTTATAAAGCCATGACGATTTAGCTGCTACATGTTATGAGTGCGATGTCCATACTCATCTTTAATTACCGGCCTAAGCTGAACACAGGAGGAGGAATTATCAAATGAACATGCTGAAATCACTGATACGGAGCCATCAAAGAAAATGTGGAGAAAATTGGCTAATATTGAAAGATTTGTCGGAATTAGACGACTGAAAGGCAAGTTTGTGTATGTTTTTTATTGGATATAAAATTGTGTTACTGAAAATCTGTTTGGTTGAAAGAAACTGTGAAGGAATACTTTTAAGCACTGCAGCCGCTTTTGATTCTCAGCTCGTTTCTTTCAACCCAAACGGGAGCGAGTTTCTCTTTTCGGTGAGAGAAGTAGAATTTAAAAATACGAATTGCGAATAAAAACTCATGAGTTCAGTAAGAAAACATTTATAGCAAATTTTCTCAACCTGTTCTTGTATTTGTGATTGTCTTAAACGTTTTTTGCTCACACGTCAAGCAATTCTGAAATATTGGGTTTAGTTGATTCAAACACTGCTTTTTGCATCAGAGGAGAAAGGAGACTCGGGGAATTTTGCTGGAGGAGCGGCTTCAAAACCATTTCGAAAAAATGCGGGTAAAAAGTTCCAGAAAGCTGTCATCCACGCTGAGCTTCCCGACATCGAAGAAAAAAAGGAAGAACTTCAGCGGTGAATGCATTTTGTTGTACAGTAATGCTAGACAAAGATCGATCAACAACATAGAACTGTATTTCTATTGTTGAATGTAGATACGAGGTCGACAGATACCAGTATGTTTCCCGCGATTAGAATGAACCAATCACATGTTTTCACGCTTGCATTGATAAAATAAACAGTATAGCGCGAGATGGATTGCGCAAAAGCCACAGAATTATGGAGGCACGGTGGCCACTGCGAAAATATCGTCAACGAAGATGTAACGCATGGAGCTCAAGACGGTGACATACGAAACCCATGTTTGACGTGGATAACACGAAAATGGGGGAATCGAGTACATGGTTGGGCTGGATGGCAGTTTGTTTGTGTCACTGACACTGCAGCAGATCAAGCGCCACCACATGTGACGTCACTGGGGACCCGCATGTCTCATTCATTTTCATGCCCTTAGTTCATCGCAGAAGAATCGACTCTGCAGAAGCCCTACGAGGACTCGAAACAACTCACGGTCAACAGCAATCTCTGACACAGTAGCTCTGCTGGCTCCAGACCAAGACAGGACCAAGCAAGGTCGGAGATATAGTCACTCGACTCCACCTGGAACTTGAACGACTTCTGGGACACTTTCCCGTGGATGTAGTCAGCAGGCCATGCCTTTTCAGTCTTTTCTGGGGCATTCTGGACACATGGCCGAACCAAGCTGAGGTCTCTCTATTCGGAAAAGTGGGTCGACATTCGTGGTTTTACGAATTTCCAGCTGCGCACTTTGTCGCGAAGTGTCGCGCCGTGAACTCTTCGCAAAAATCCCATCTCTGCCGCTTGCACTTCAAATAATATTATTCAAGTCATTACCCGAGATTCATGACCATAGGTGAGGATCGGAACAAAGACTGATTTAAAAATTGACAGCTTTGCAGTGTTTGAAAGCTCCCGTTTTGTGACAACAGAGCGATAGAGCTCACGCAGAACTGCGTTAGGTTTACCAATTCATGTATCAATCTCCTTGTTCAGCCTCCGTCACTCGTAAATACCACCCCAAGGTACTGTGCTTGAACTTCTCCACTTGTGCAGTGTATTGCCGCTCACTTGCAGCGTACACTGCCTTGGATTTCCTTCATTTCAGGCGATACGAGACATTACATGTATGTAATATGTCACCTTCTTTAGTAGCAAAATAATTTGTATATACTAAATGTGAATGAACAGTGAAAAACTGATAGACTTGTCAGGGTGTCAACACTTTGCTCAAGAAAATTTCATTCCTGATTTTGTTTGACTACACATGCAAGAGTTTTTGCAGAAAGGGACTAAATACATCTCCGTCCTGACCACTTACGAAAAGTGATAGCGCAGCACACAGCCTCTCTTTTTCAGTTCATTGCCACATGGCTGCGCCTGCAGTGGGCTCAATGCAAAGCCTCTCCTACACAAATGTGCTCCCAGCAACGCCTCCAAGCAGTACTCACTGACATCGCAAAAGTTGCTGTGGAAATGGCGCGACCGGCTCGCCCAACGGTAGGACAGCTTCTACCATGAAATGCACAAAAATGATCAAAACACCCGCCATTTTATATAGAAATTACCAAGTACCAACTTCAACTGCTTGCTTTCGCCTGTGTGCATACGCATTTGTATGTTGTTATTATCATTCATTTGTTTCGTTGTTTCGCATTTCAGTTGCACTTTGCGCGTTGACTTTTCTTTCTTGACTTGTTCTGTGTTTATCTCGTTTAATTGTGGTTGTCTTCTATCGGTTTTATTTTGTACATTTCCATTCTGCCATAGTATGAAGAAATCAGCCAATAGTCATTGGCATTTTCTGGTAAACAAACAAACCACGAAAGTCAATGGATATAGGTGTGTTTGGAGGTATGTATATTTTTTACCAGTTAACCATCGTAAGGATGTACTATATTTGAGCAGGTTTTTATGCTAAAATCGAATCTTCATTGATGTTGAGATCCTATACTATAGCGGTCATGCTCCTATATGCGGCAGACTACCTTCGCATTATGATGTGCGATTTCACATTATGATGTGCGATTTCATAATGCGACTACCTTCGCATTATGAATTATGATGTGCGAAAATACATGGTAAAAACACCGTCACAATATCGCATTTCATAGTACAAAACAAAAGCAAAAGTAATTTAACATATATATATATCTATGAGTATATTTATATATATGCACCCTTTAAACTTACAAAAATACCACAGCACGAAATCATCACCATCCTCAACCTCGCACGTGTTGTCAGCTCATGCTGTGAACGTCGCTCGCCAGAGGGTGGGAAATGGAGTAATTCCGAAACTCCTTTACTTTTTATGTTCGGCTTTTTTTGAAAGACATGCAAACTCTCTATGTCTCATGATCAGAAGAGATTTTAGTATAGATTTTAAAAATACATTTTGTTTCCAGCATATACAAGTTTCCATTAGATTAAATGTTTGTTTTTCTAAGAAAACCGAAATTCATGTTTCAAATAAATTGTGTTTTTATTGCGGGGGCGACGTCGCAAAAAAGCAACATCAACTAAGCTTCGTCTCAAACTTGACACAAGTAGATTTTAATTTTCAAAATGTTAAGTGTTTTCATGATTATTTGTTTTTCAATAGTAATTTGCATGATTTGCGTCTTATATAAAACCTTAACCTTCGCAACTTGCTTCATAAATGCATATTGTAAGTTTTGGTATTGGTTCTCTTAGTCTATTTTCGCTTCCTTTTAGTCTGTTAAGACATGTCAAAATGCACCAAATCGGATTCCGAAGTTCCAGAGGTGACACTGGCTAAAAGAAAATGAAGTTTCAATTCTTCCATAAGAGTCTTCAAGACGTTCTGCAGACACGTTGTTTTCGTCGTACTTGCTAATCCATTATGTTGAATCTGCCACTTGCAACCCCACTATGTTGGTTTTTCTCAAGTTTTGCGAAAGCAAAATACAAAAAATTGTTCAGTGGTCTTATTGATAACAAATGCAGTTGAAGATTGCATTGCAAAAGCGTGAATATTGCTGAAAAGATCAACAGAAAGCTCTTCGTGCACCGAACACCAGCTTTCTTCAAGACCACAGATAAACTTTTTCCACCATTTCCGCTGCCACATTTGAGGTAGCTACTCCCTTATTTTTGAAAGCCAAGTAGGACAGGTTTGCAAGTTTTCATCAAAGTTTTTAACAAACAGGCAAATTGAACTTTGGTCTAAAAAACGGTTTATTTTGCAATTGTATAAATCGCGATCTCTTTCGTGCTTTAAACTTAATTTTCTTTGTAGAAGTAAAACACTATCTAACCCGAGGAAAACCAAGAGGGTTAAGCTGAGTACGTTAATGACTGTTGGTCATTATTCATGTATCGGTAAAAATAAAGGAATGCAGAAAATATCTGGGATATTGCTGCGCAGGTCAGAGGTACGATGCTGCAAAAGCTTTCGCTCGTGACCATCAAACGTATGTGACTGCAATCATTGATCAGCAAAAAGCATGGAGAGAGAAGTTTGAGAGAAGAAGGAAAAATCTCACGCAAGGATTTTTTGCGGACAAAACCAAACCTTACCAATCAGTTGGAACTGTTTACTTGGAGTCTGGTGATTTGATGCTCAACTCGATCACGAGCGACGTAAGAACAAAGGTATGTTGCACTCAAGGTTTAAACTTTCGGTATGTTGCAAAATTACTGTGGGTCATTTGGACCCAGGGATTGTGTCGGTCTGGACGGCAGACGTTTCATAACAACAACAACGTACAGTAGACGTGCAGCTAAAATGCGTAGATCTAGCAAGGTGATGTACCGCCTTAGTTACATCAAACACTAAGAGCATTACCGCAAATATTTCCTAAGTTGGGTTAAATAAAACCACCTAATGTGTATTATGTTGTTGGATGGACGGCTGGTCTGTAATAGAAATAGTGAGGTATGTCCAGAGATTTCATCGATTCACAAAAACCTGAGCTTTACATCTGACTTTGAAAGCTGCTGTACGCGTGAACCTTGCGCTCACCCATAAACGCCGAGCACGAGGCTGGACAGGATGCAAATGCTCTGCCACTCAGCTGGTAGATACTTGAATGACACAAGAAAATGTAATCCGTAGTAAAGTATCTAAGTTGTGGAAATGACCAAACATGAAATAGCACTTAAGAAACTGGAACTTTCCGTCTGGATTATAACCAAGCTAATCCGGTTGCCAAATCGCAGATTTTTTGGAGAACCTTGCAATACCGTTCGTACAAGCTTTTTTTGCTGTTTCCATACCTCCAAGGTGTGCTCTTTAAGAATCTGAATGATGCCACTTTGTCATCCTTGGGCAATCCCCGTAATATGCAAATTAAGGACGCCATTACGGAAAATCCTTCTTTCGTCAATATCTCAGTCACTGTGCATGGTATCAAAATAATTTTGGTCTCTATCACCATGTTTTGAGGGAAAAAGAATAGGATTAAGCCATTTCAGTAAAGATTCCACCTTTATTTTTTGCTGAATACGCATATTGAGACCGTCAATACAAAAATCTCGTTTTCGTTCATACACCCGCGAAATGTCAATTTAAAACTCAAATCAAAACTTTTTAGCTTAAAAGAACAACTCTTTGACATTTTATTTCTGCAGATACAGTCTTAATTAAATAAAACACAGTAATGCCAAACTGCAATCGGTGGGGACGACATATTTAGCGTTTAGACTTAGCAGATAGTGTGCCTTTTGTAAAACCTTTTTTCGTATTTATTTATTTATAATGATGCTTTTTGCAGATCACTAATGTTCCAAAGCACTACAAAGCAGCTCTTCAACCTGCGTTGCTGAAGAAACCAGCATCTTTACTAAAGAAACAAGCCAGTTTGGGCCAGGATGTCGAAAAAACATTTGGTGCGGCGGAAGCCTCTGCGGGTTATACCGTTCTTAAAGGCAGACTGGAAGAAATTGGCATTATGAAGAGAGGTTCTCATGCAGACCAGAGTTTGTGTGCTACTCTACGCCAAAAGGTATTTTTAAATAAGAGTCAGAAATCAGAAGCTATTAGGTGAAAAAGGCATTTCAAATTGCTTTAGTTTGCTTTTACATCATTATATTATACTTTTACAAGTTGTAGAAGTTTAAATTAATCGTATGCTGTATTTGCAAGGTAAAATTTGTTCCTCAATCGGGCTAGATACGCTTCTTAGTTTCCCATTAAAAGTTTTAGATTGGCTTATTTTACCCGCGGACATCAGTGGCCAAAACTCAGTGGTCTTTTTAGAGTTAGTTAGCCCACCAAATTTTAGATGCTAGTTTCAGATTTTGAATCANCGTCACATACTTTCATGATTCCACGTGTGGCGTTTTCTGACTTCTTTAGTTTATCAGGATTACAGCAAATCTTCAAGGAAAATTTTTCATCACTCAAAATAATTTAAAGGAGACTCACCTAATCCCGTAGGCAACTGATTTCCATCCACAACTAAATCTGTCAGCTATGATCTGCATGCGCATAACTTGTGAAGTTAAATTAATAAAGCACTAAGCAGCATCGCAGTGTTATGACCTGAACTTGTTTTGCAACATATGGAAAACGTTGAATGCTCTGACGAAACGAAACTCACACACACGTGGGCAAGTTTAAAATTGCATACAAAACACAAACATTAGACAAAGCACAACAGCTTTTTGCAAAGTGACAACTTCTGATTTTCCACTGTTACCATAGAGAAGAAAGAAAAATCTACAAGTAAGAATCGATAAGAAAGTTTACCATACAACATCGCAGTCACTGTGGTAAAATCATAAGGACAATTGCACTACGGAAAACAGAAGTTTTGACTAGCGATCGTAAGAATACTTTTGTCTCAATGTTTGTTTTTCATTTATTCATTTTCATACCAGCTTTTCCTTTGAGGAGGTTTGCGGAAGTGAAGTCGAAATACTGTACATCACAATTTCCGCAATCTCTGATATTTCTGCTGGCTCCACACCAAGACGGGGCCAAGCAAGGTCGCAGGTGTAGTCACTCCACCTGGTCCTTGGACGACCTCTGGCCCGCTTTCCCGTGGGTTTAGCCAGCACGACTTGCCTCACCAATCTTTCGTGCGACATTGTGGACACATAATCGAACCAACGTATAGCCGGGATCTCTTGATTCGGGGAAGTGGTTCAACATTCAGGGCTTTGCAAGTTCACAGCTGCGCACTTTGTCGCGAAGTGTCACGCCGTGAACTCTTCGTAAAAATCCCATCTCTGCCGCTTGTGTCTCAGATGGAACTTTTAGGTCATTACCTAAGATTCACGTCCACAGGTGGGGATCGGAACAAATAGCGAGTTTGCGTTGGCTGGACTGCGTTAGCTTTACCAATCCATGCATCATTCTCCTTGTTCTGCCTTACCTCACTGGTGAACACCACCCCAAGGTACTTGAACTTCTCCACCTGCTGCAGTGTATTGCCGCTCACTTGCAGCGTGCACAACCTTGGGTTTCTGGAGAAACATAATAGCTCGGTGTTTAGTGCTGGTTTTCATTACGGCTTGGTCACACGCAGCAGAAAACTGATCGAGTGCATGTTGAAGATCCTGTTCAGAAGATGCAAGAAGTAAAAGGTTGATCATGCAGCTTCCAACAGTGACACCCTCGTCGACTCGGCTGTGACTGTCTATCCAATTCATGTAGTGTAGACTGTGAAGAGGAGTGGTGACATCACACACCATTGTCGGAGTCCAACACCAACGGTGAACAGTTGCGATTTAACTCCTCGACACGGACACAAACTTCTGAGCAGGAATACTGTAGTGCTACGGACGGGACAAAACCGCATCGGGCATTCTTCATCTTTGGTTCAATTACCTCGGGGCATCGTTTTTCACGGCATTTGGCATCTAATGTGCCAGGAAGGCTAAGGAGGGAGACGTCCCTGTAGTTAGTGCATTCACTCCTGTCTCCGATCTCGTGCATGAGGATGATCACCCAAGTTTGCCAATCTTTTGATCCTCTTCCAGAACACCATGGCACTTGACACACACGAGTCAGCAAAGAACTCCTGTTCAAGGTTTTGAGCATTTCAGGTCGGAATCGGCCTTCGGTGTATTCACAGCTAGGAAGACTTCAGCTGCAGTGTTGGTATTTTCCTCCCCCACCCAAATGTACCTCCTGTGTGTCTGACAATGTGATAGTAACTGGATTTAAAAGATCTTTGAAAAACTCTCTCCATTTGCCAAGGATGTCCTCATCGCTGAGTAAGACATTTTGGTCTTTGATGAATCTAGCAGTATTAGATCTATAGCCGCGAAGACGCCGTATAGTTTGCCAGAAGACCTTGTTTGCTTGCCAGTAATTGGAATCAAGATGATGTCCGAATTCTACCGAGATTGCATTTTTGACATTTTACTACTGGAGCTGCGGGCTTCCGCACCTCATCGTACCACGGATGCAAAGAAGAGTCGGTTTTGTTGTGAAGCGACGCCTTGTATTTCACTTTGTTTGAATAGCATCTTTCACCTCCTGGTTCAACCAAATGGTTACTTTTTGCCCTTAATCGCCACACCGGGTCGTTTCGGTCCGCGTGCCCGAGCAGCAGATGAAGGTGCAGCTGCTTTAAACAGCTTCCACTCTACCCCGTCCATTGTGTATTTGGGTATTCTCTGAGCAAGGATGATACGCTGTCCACAAAGGTCTTTCTTACATTCTTGTCCACCACAACTTACCACTTTCTTCGATAGGACCTCCTAGACATGCACGTTTGTGTAGAGACCCTGTTGTTTTTTAAAGACTAAAGTTGCAGACCAGCAGGTGGTGATCGGTCAACAGTTGATAGTGTTCATGATGCATAGTGTTATTTTGCCGCCATTAACCGAAAATTTGGTTGTTGCTGACTTTTGAATGTTCTCGATCAATTGAAACGAATACCACGTCATCTGATGTCATCCGGTCATATCTAGCATCAAGTTTGTACTGAATGCTTGTTAATCTTGTGTCAGGCTCACTTCTCCGATAAGGGAGATAACCTCGGTCAAGCTGATCTCTCGTTTCTTGACGATTCTGTAGAAACGGATTTGGAGAATGGCGTTGGTGATGATGACGAAGGTGAGTTCACTGATACGGTGATGTACAATAAGTCACCCGGGTGAACCACGTGTGTTTCGCTGCTGCTAGTTTTGCTTTCGACTACCACCTTGGAGCTGAGGATTCTACTGATGACAAATAAATGTGGACATTTTGAATTAGCGATTGAGGTTAACGTGACGTGATGACCTGTCCCCTGCTGTTATTCGTTGCACATCACAAGGCTTGGCATAGCATTGGAGATGAACAGAGTATAGAAAAAAACGTGTAGTCTCGCGGAACAACAAAACAATATGAGTTGGTTAAGTACACGCCACTGAATCTGTTAGACTGGGTTCGATTCCCGCTCGGGTCGTGCCGAAGACTTGAAAAACAGACCTGCCCAGCCTCGTGCTCGGTGGTGATGGGGGGGTGCAAGTAAACAGTTGACTAGCGGTGCTGCCATTGACTCACCACCAGTCCAGCATTCACTGCGAAAGTAGCTGAGTGGCCCGCGGCGCAAGTAAGTGGAGATGGACGCCGCAGATGACTTGTGACGCTCCGGAGGGAGTAAAAAGCGAGTATAGTGAAACTGAACCTGATGGAAAAACTTGTAGTCTTGCGAAATAATAATACTGGAGTTTCAGGCTCTTGCCTCTTTCATTGCAAATAGTTCTTGATTTTATGTTTTGCAGAAGATGACGATGTAGAGGCTTTTTCAGTGGAGAACTCGTACATGAACGAGAAAGCTGACGCGTGCGAATGCCTGGGTGATCTTGCAAAGCATTGCCCGGGTTGTTTCGCACCCTTCCTGCAAAACTGCTTTGATGAAGTGAGCTTGCACACTGTTTGCGTTCTATGGTGGATCCACACCATCGATAAAATATGTTTTCTTTTAAGCAGAGAAAGACTTGAGTGTTGTTATTGCCATGTTGTGCCAAACGCTGATATTATAAATTGTCCAGTAACTCGAGCTGATATGAATGAGCCTGGTACGCAGAGCAGAGGACTAACTGTCCTTATCAGTGCTCTGTGACGTATGTTACGCAACAATGGACGATTCCTCACGAGAACTTCTCATTCATTGTTACGTAACCAACGTCACATAGGAAAGATAGTGCCACCGAGAATGAGAGCAAATGGAAATTTCAGTGACGCAAGCCTCGAATGGTTTTATTCAGTCAGTATAAATCGTGCGATGAGCCCGAGTAACACTGTTGACCTGGAGTTACCCCTGATCTTGACCCAGTTCAAGGGATGATGACAACGATGTGCTGTAAATGCAGTGGTTTTGCCAAACAGCAGTACTATACTTAAAAAAATGACCATATTACAAAATCTTTTCGCATATGTTTACAGATCTAAACAATAAATCATTTAACCAAAACGATAAATTGGTTTGGTACTAAAAACTTGTCCTATTTGAAAATATTTGTGTTTTCACCTGTAACTTACAACGCTGCCAAACTTGATGCATTTCAGGTTTTCAAACAGGCAGAGTTTCCACATTCCGATGTGAGGAAGTCGGCCATCGCAACTTGTGGCCAGTTCACTGTTACTGCCTTCCAACAGAACAACCCACTATGTGAGTGACTGAGCCCTGCATCTTTGCTTTTGCGAAGATCTTGTGTGAGTTATTGGTTCAGGCACCAGCTCTTACTGTTGACCGGCAGGAGTTGGTTTCAATCAAATAAGTTGTTTAGAAAGCACAGGTTGTGGGTGGAGCTGTTTTTTTCTGAAAAAAGAGCAACATTTTGGTTGAAATGACTCAAAATTTCCGTTCTGCTTTGGTATATTTTGCACCAGGCGAAGTACAGTATTTCTAAACGTCTAGACAAAGTTTTTTTCCCACTGCTCAGAATTTCTCACCTGTTCCACTGTCCAATGTGCACAGCGCTAAGCGGGAAGCAGCTACATTGCGTCGATGCAGATGGGCTAAAAACTGCTAATCATTTTGCTGTGAAACCACACAACAAAATGTAGTTTTTGATATTTGACTCAAAAGTTTTCAGACACAATGCTTTTTCCTAAAATATAAGGAAGATATAAGACATGAGCTCGGTGTGCATTGGCTCAAGGGCGTTCATATCATGTGCAACTCATCTTTGCAGTCAAGCAGCTCCTTTCCCTTTTATTCCCTGTCTTGTGCAAGACCATCGCCGAAGACACAGAGCGTTTGGTTGTCATGGCAACGCTTATGACGACCAAGGAGTTGATCGAAGAGTGTGGTTTGGACACATTTGCCAACCAAGAAAAAGATGTGCAGGTGAGAGTTGGTCAATGTTTTCCAACAGTTTGTCGGAGAGCCGCTGGATGCAGTGTGTTTGTTGCATAATTTCCTTTTATGTGTTTCACCTCAGCAAAGCAATATCGTCGTACTTTTGTTGTTCGTTGCATCATCTTTGGTTTTTATAACATTTTTTGCCCAAACCTGTTATTTATCTGCTTCAATGCGTACCTAGAAAATCCCCGCTAGGTAAAATCCCGTTGCAAACTGCTTGCGTTGACTGACTCACGACCTTCACTCACCAGCGGTTTATGCATTGCTACTGTTGCAACCTTTCCGGTGGTGTTGCGTTGATTGTGTGATTCACCACGAATGGGATGTGCGCGAAGAACAACACCATGCATAACTTGTTTTTCTGAAAACGTTGGGTGCCATTTTTTGAAGTCAAAGAACGTTGGGCGCCATTTTTGCCCAGATTTTCAGGGAGTGTACCTAGATATTTAGGGATTTTGTTTGGATGTTCAGGGACTTTGCCCAGATTTTCAGGGATTTTGTCCGGAGTTTCAACAGATCAAAACTTTTGGAGGTGCGCTTGCGCCCCCTGCACCCCCTGCACCACTGCC
>JGI24159J19872_10009168_pt1 | contig 12974 bp, 7 predicted proteins | sample Ectturendosymbi4_FD_19872 | JGI IMG/M metagenome (IMG submission 19872)
AGGAATAAATCAGATACTTTGGAGCAGAATTGGCGTGAACTTAAATTATGAAGATAAGTGGGTAGAGAATTCCAGAGTTTTGAGCCTTTATGAAAAAAAGAGTTTTGAGCCTTTATGAAAAAGAGTTTTGAGCCTTTATGAAAAGAAGCCTTTATGAAAAAAAAGAAAGCCTTTATGAAAAAAAGAAAAGTTGTTATATCTATCCAAATTGTCCTTCCAGCAGCTAATATCACTTCCTTCCAAAACGCTCTTCACTTACGGAATAATCATGTTTAATCATGTTTTGGGAGAGCTTCAAGAGTTAGGCGATATCAGTAGCAAAGTTTGCGACGAATAGCAGTCAAAGGGAAAACCCCTGTCTTATTCATTTGTCCAAAAACGTTTTTCATTCATAATTTTCCACGTGAGACTTCATCGCATCAAGCAAGTGAGAAAATTACCTGCTGACCCAAGATACGATCTGGACATTTGCTTAAAATTAATCTCTATGTGTGCAGTGTGCACCAGGCACGCTATTGTTTATTACGCTCATCACAATTTCATCTATGACGACATATTTCAGTTAATGTCAAATGGAAACACTCAGAGTAAAACAACGTGCGACGTATGAAGGGTTTTGCGTTTCAAACTGAAAGCGGGCTGGTCTCGTTCGGCAAATGTTAATAAAAACACCGCGCCTTGCAACAACAAAATCGAAAGGAAACGATTTGTTGAAGAGGAAGGAAGGGTTCAACCATAAAAAAAGAAGACAACTGCTTTCCAGTTCAGGGTAAAATCGGATGAATTGCGCGAAATTTAATTTCAAACATGAGAGTATTAAAGACAACAAATTTTTAATTCAAGACTTTGAAACACTCGTTTTCTTTGTGAAGCTCTGGGTATCGTAGTTGGCTGCGGGCAACAGTGTCGATGTGAATCTAAACAATGAATATCGCACCACAGAATGCGACATCAAAGAGAGAACTGAATCTACTTACACTAGCGTTGAAGATATTCGCCTGAAGCTTCATGGCTTTGACCAGACTAAGGTGGGATGTGAAGGCGATGGTCGGTACATTCGATTCATTCAAGCACCTGGAATAAACACTCATCAGTGCACCGCTGAGGTCTCACTTGTCGTGGTCAGGGGAGGGTCCAAGGGGGTGGGGGCGCTTGGGACGATCTCCCCCCTGAAACCTACGAAGGTAACTTTATTCACCATGCTTTTGTACAATTCGGAAAACAGCATTTGCGATGTAAGGTCATTGTACCGTCCATTGTTTTGTCACAGCAGTGTTGTGTAGTTTGCTTCATCTCTCTTGAAACGGTAGCGAAGCCGTGATGAGACTTGACTAGCAAATATATCTGAGATCGCCCTCCCCCCTAACCTTACTGGCTGGATCCGCCCCTGGGAGTGATCATATTGGAACAAACTTCCTGAAACGATTTCCAAGCACCTACGGTTTCCATCTCATCGCAGCCAACCTCCACGCTGAGCTATATTTGCCACACTGCGTGCGCTTGAAAGTTAGCAAATTTGCTAAGGCGAACGTCACATGTCTAGTGCTGCGGGTAGAGGTTTTCGACAACGTCTTGCACAGTGGTTCCTAACTGGGGAGGAACTCCTTCCCAGGGAGGAACTTCATGAGTTCGGGGGACGAATTGCCATTCTATAATTAGGTTACCTATTCATTGTAATGGCAAAAATGACGTTTCAACCCTTACAGCCATCCTGCTGAATTTGTAATAGGAGAGGAATGAAAAGTTACAAAATGAGCAAAGGCAGGAATACATAAAAATGATTGGGAAACACTGGTCTTGTACGTGGTGCACAGAGATGGAGCAACGAAGCAATGGTTCACAGACGATATAAAGTCACGGGTCATTGACGATAACCTCGTGCATTCCTCCGCTGTTTTGAAGTGCAGCAGAAAAAGTTTTCCAAGCAATAGAATGTAGTGGGTGCAGCGAAAATTCCACTGGCAAAAGGTTCAACCACAATAAAACAACCACATATTAGGTCTCGCAGCATGAAAAAGAATACTTTTTGCTCATACATGAAACACATGGCGCGATTCTTTTGGGTCAGATTGTCTTGGGGACCATTGAATTAGTAGAATCAGACTCAAGGATGTGTTGTCTCTAAGCTAATGGACGTCCCATTTGTGCTGAAAACTATACTTCGCTCGACAAGATGTGAAACGGTCTGACGAATTTAATTATCGCCGAGTTGCAAAAGCCTCATTCGCGCTTTTACAGGGAACTTACCCTCGGTAACTTCTGCCGACACAAGGTAACAATGGTCTGTGAACTTGCCAGACCTTAAAACAGTGTGGCGTTACAATGTCCTGTGAACTTGATTGACGTTGAAAGTTGAAACAGTGTGGCGTAACAATGGCCCGTGAATTAGCTTGACCTTTGATCAGTATGGCGTAACAATGGCCCATGAACTTGCTTGACCTTGAATCAGTATGGCGTAACAATGGCCTGTGAATTTGCTTGACCTTGAAACAGTGTGCGTAACAATGGCCCGTGAACTTGCTTGACCTTGAAACAGTGTGGCGTAAAAATGACCCGTGAATTGCTTGACCTTGAAACAGTGTGGCGTAACAATGGTCCGTGAACTTGCTTGACCTTAAAACAGTGTGGCGTAAAAATGACCCGTGAATTGCTTGACCTCAAAACAGTGTGGCCTAACAATGGCCTGTGAATTAGCTTGACCTTGAAACAGTGTGGCGTAACAATGGTCCGTGAACCCGCTTGACCTTGAATCAATGTGGCGTAACAATGGCTCATGAAATTGCTTGACTTTGAATCAGTGTGGCGTAACACTGGCACCTGAACTTGCTTGACCTTGAGACAGTGTGGCGTAACAACGGCCTGTGAATTTGCTTGACTTTGAAACAGTGTGGTGTAACAATGGCACCTGAATTTGCTTGACCTTGAGACAGTGTGGCGTAACAATGGCCCGTGAATTTGCTTGACCTTGAATGATTATGGCGTGACAATAGCTCGTGAATTTGCTTGATCTTGAATCAGTATGGCGTGACAATGGTACATGAACTTGTTTGACCTTGAATCAATGTTGCGTGACAATGGCCCGTGAATTTGTTTGACCTTGAAACTGTGTGAGTAACAATGGCTCGTGATATTGGGTGACCTTGAATCAGTGTGGCGTAACAATGTCATGTGAATTTGCTCGACCTTGAATCAGTATGGCGTAAGAATGGCTCCTAAATTTGCTTGGTCTTGTATCAGCATGGTGTAACAAGCTAACAATGGCTCGTGAATTTGATTGACCTGGAATCAGCGTGGCATGACAATGACCCGTGAATCTGTCGTACGTTGAAACAGTGTGGCGACTTACACGATGTTAGGCAAATATAATGTTTAGTCATTGTTGTCAGGGACAAAACATTGATGCAACATCGAAACTCAACCGAGTTTTGGTTGAGCAGGTAAAAGTCCTCGTACTCATCCCATCGAACGCACATTCTTTCAGCAGTAACACGCAAAGTACAGTAGAATTTGCCTGATCCGTCACCTCGCGGGGATTAGAAAAAAGTGACGATTTGGACGAAATGAGGAATTATGCAAACAGGTGAAAACTCCATCATAGCAGCTCGTATACTTTATCATAGTAACTCGTATACACAGTGGGCTTATTTGCAGTAAAATACAACTTCATGGCGTTATGGTTGTTTACTAAATTAAACTTTTTAATTCATCTGCTCTATCCAGACTCTTGCATTTGATCTAGTACCTTTAATATTTTTAACAGAATTTAAGGACTTTCTGAGTTCTCTCAGTAGGAAGTCGGGTCGCGCTTCGCACCTCGTGTAACAAATTGCGCGTTGATTAATGTTGAATAATTCTCAGACAAAGATCCTTAATTTGTTTGAATTCCCACACGTGTTAGCTTCTAAAACATCAAAACCGAAACTGCAAATGACGTATTAGCCGAACAAAACGCTTCTCAGGGATAGAAAGAGGTGACGAATTGACGAACAGAAATGTACACAAACGACAGGAATTCTGCCAGGGCTGACGAAAAAGAACGTTTTAAGCGAATTGACGAATTAAACGACGATGAATTAGACAAATTCTACTGTACCTCAATGCACCATCAAATCCGCAGTACTGAGTGGCTGAGCACTCCTTCGGACACGACTGGCCTCGACATCCACTGCAATATGACTCCGATTTCATGTCCGGCGCGCAAACCTTCTCAAACAGCTGATCGAAAGATGGTTCTGCTGAGCAACTTAAAGACGAATTCTTGAGATCTGATAGAAGCCAAAATGTGTGTCTATTTACCATAAAGAAAATATGAGTTCCGATAAAACCGGAGAAAAGTTTTAAAAAATTCACACAATACAACTGGAGGAAAACTTCACGTAAGTTCAAACGGACATGCTGTGATAAAGAGAAAGTCCGTAGAGGCTCAGAATACTTACAAAGACTTCCAACAAGACCTTTCACTAAGATCGAGTTTGCTACGCAAGCTTTTCGATGCTTGAATACGTCAAGAGTCAAAGCAGCATCGCTGTCACTTTTCCGCACCACGGCGACAGAAAAGAAACCAAGATCTGCGGTTCCTTCGTTGAAAAAAGGTACAAGAAGTTTCAACCGGGGAATTGAATCAGAACAAAACATTACGGTCTTTTGTGCTTCAAGGCACTCGATGTGAAAATTTACGACCAAGCTACTGACCATCAATGGAAGATGCACCAAAGCTTGGCGCTATCTTCTGTTAGACTGAATGGCAATACATAAAAATAATAATCCATGCCAGCGTGGTCCAACTACAGGCCCGCGGGCCACCAGAATTTTTAAGGCCCGCGAGCCTTCTCAGTGTTGATTGTTGTATGTTACAATAGATAATTTTAATTAGAACAAGCATAACATCTCTTGATAATAATGTACAATATTAACGGTGTGAGACTAGACTGTAAAGAGCTTCTAGAAATTAGCCAGCAAAGATGGGTTTCCCAAACTGAAAACTTTCGCGCTGAAAATCGCTCGACGTTTGGAAGCACATACGAGTGTGAGCACATTTTCTGCGATGAAGCAAGTCAAGTCTCAAACAGAAATTGAATGGCAGACGAAACATCGGACCATAGTCCCCGACTTGCTACTACTAACATATAGGTATTGTTGAGGGAGAGATGGTGCCAGAGAAGCCTCAATCACAGGCATCACATCGATGGAGATTTGTAATAAGTCGTTTATTGCTATTGTGTAATAATTTCAATGACACACTTGACTAACCTATTGTCCCTTTTCAATTTTAAATCTTGTGGATCTGTTGTTTTATATATCATTTTATTAGGAGTGGCCCGCGAGTTACCACATTTTTGTAAAATGGCCCGGAAGTCAAAAGTAGTTGGACCACGCTGATCCATGCAGAGGGAAAAACGAAGTTATCAAACAATGTCACTTTCGCGGGCAATGAAAACAATGAAATCATGCTCGTAGGTAAGTTAAACGCAACGCTACATCGCGTTTAAATCATTAATTCACTCTTTGCAGTCGAATTCACTCGTATAACCAGTCACAATTATTGGACCAGTGCCCTTGCAGATTTATAACACTAAGTGCACAAAATTTTGCGTATATTGCGCAGTTTCTTCTGCCAGTAAAATGTACAACAGTAGTTCAGCGCACGGTTTGAAATTAAAAATTAAAGGAAACCGACAAACTGATCAACCTGAATCATCCAGCTTGTATTCCTCAGCCATTATGGGCATCAAAATCTTCCTGTGTCTAAATAGGTCCTCATTGCTGACGGACAAGACGTCAGCTTTGTCAGCGTCTACGAGATCAACGCATCCCTGCACCGAATTCGATTCGATACAAGTCAGTTTCGGCTTCAGGTGGGCGTACTCGAAGTAGTGTGAAATATTTTCACATTTGGCATGCTCTTTCGGAGAGATGCAGCACCACTTGATGTCTGTCAAATAATGAGCACGTTGCAATTGTCAATAGTTTCCAAGCTCTGCGCTGTTAAAAATACACGTAGGAACAGCCTATATACTGCAATGGAAGCAAATGAAATAGTTGACCATTCTGAAAAGTTTAACTATCAGGTCTGTTATGGACGTTGGTGCCATGCCGGTCAGTTTGAATAGCCATTGAATAGTCAGTTTGAATAGCCATTATGTAAAAAAAACAAAAACTTTCGACGTAAATCGGTGCAGATATCATGGAAATGACTTGAAAATACGCTGGGAGTGGCGATAGGTCAGTGGTATTGTGTCCGCCTCTCAATTGGAAGGTTGGGTGTTCGATTCACGGCCACTGAGTGAATCGCCGTAGCGCTCCTTGGGCAACATCGTTCAATTCAACCGCTGCGGCAAGAAGGGAATTCAGGCTCAGGTCTGCCGCCGATTGCCGTCACCAAAATCAAATGAAAATATGCTGCTACGCCTATTTGACTAGAAATATGATATACAAAACTAAGCTTTTTAGCACTAGAAATATGAGAAGCCACAACACTTGCAATGACATGTATTTAACCATTCGATTATTTTCCCACGCAGTTTAAAAAAAATAACGATTTTTTGAATTGTTTCCATCAACGAAAGGCTTTACAACGCAAAGCAACCAACAGTCTCGTATACTTTCTTACCTCTTGCCTTGGGATGGGCAGCAATGGCAATAACAACAACTGCTAGCAAGAGGCTTGTTGAAAGTACTGCCCACACCAAGTAATAGGTTTTTCTCCTTCTGTCTTGTTGTGAAAGCAATGTACTAGATCTCTGCACAGGTGGAACTGTACCTTTATTGTAGGTTGAACTCTGCAAAGTGATTGCAATATTTTAAAAATTCTTTTGACAGCAAAATGCAAAGCATCAGTAGAATAGCTCGTAAAATTATTTCTTTGCACCTCTGATGTCAAGGATGCAAAACTACTGTAACGTCTTCACCTCAACACACAATGTTCACAATTCATAGACATATTAGCAAAGGATAGATGAACACATGCATAGATGACACCAACAGACCTACTATGACATTTAGCACCATTGTATGCTGCTATGATAAGGTATACCAGCTCATAACATGCATGGGGATGTTTGAGCTGTTTTACCTAATTCTGGGTTGCTGATTCAAAAAATGCAGTCTGTTTTTCTCTATCAGGTCTGGTTTTCCTTGTGTGATGTGCCCTCTAAAGCAAAATCAGTTGTAATATAATTAGGCAGTTGGTTGTTATTTTAGTAGTGCCATAAAATGTTAAAAAATGCAAATGCATCTTTATTACTGTGATCAGTCTGTAACAAGTCAATGTATCTTTTAAAATTGTCAAACCTCAGCCAAACACTTAGCAAAGTATGATCTCTGAGAATGGGGTAAGGAATAGCATTTTTGTGTTTAGTTGACCAACAGTAGTCAACTAGCATGGCAATGTCCTAGCACCCTTGGTACCATATTTCCATGTCAATGACATCCTGATGAATGCCCTTCCCTTGCTCATTGATTCTGAATCACCAAAGTATTCAGGGAATTGGTGTAGATGGTTGTACAGGAAATGAAGCTTGTTGCTCACGTCAGCACCAATATCTAAGAACTGCTGCCAAATTTGTTGCAGTACAAATTTCATCTAAGGACTGTTCAGTAAATTCACCACAACTTTTCATAGTTGGGCAGGTCTGTATTTCCCAATAAGTTTTCAATAAGTTACACAAAAGCACTCCAGGCCCAAGGTTCTTTTTTTATTTATTCATGATAGTTTGAAAGCTACGGCCAGTTTCTTATCTGAGGGTCATTAAATCACCATCTTCTAAGTTTCCTGTTAATACCAATAATCCTGGAAATTTTGGTGCAAATGTGACAAATTGTTTAATGATATCCAACTTGATGTAAAGTTGAAGTGAAATAATTTTAGGTATTTCCACAAAAGTGTGAACTTGATCTTTTTTCACACCAGGTACCATTTCATCTCTTACACGTCAATCTTTTTTATTCAATATTGGGATCTAGCTTTGCTATCTGATGAGCACAAAAATTCATGACTTTTGTATAACCACCTTGCAAACCAGGCAGAAATTCAACCATTTTCAAATCAACATGTTTGATCTACTTGTGTTGATAGTATGAAGTTTTTCTCTAGCACCAACTTCATTTTATTGTGTTTTTCTTTTTAGAGTTGAATGCCCAAAAGAAAAAGATTCAATAGTGTTACTATTATGTAGAATAACAAATGTCAAAGTGGATGTCATGGTATCCATGAAAAGTCTCCAATGTTTAGGATCAAATTGAGACATGAGGCTTTTTCAGAAGCTCTTCAACATGCTGAGACATTTCAGCCATTTTTTGCGGGGACATTTTGGTCATTTGTCTCACAGTTGTACTAAAACTCACCGGACCAGTGTTCATTAGCCTATATTTTCAGACATTCTGACCGAAGTGACTTAATTTTTTCGGTCATTTCAAAATCGTTTCGGTCTATGACTGGAAAATGACCAAAAAAAACAGCACCAGGGGTCTCCAAACGCTTTGGTCCTACGGATGCATAAACTATTACAACAGTTTGAGAGCAACACAAATTCCTAGTGCAAAATAAATGAATGTTGTTTAATAATAAAAGCACATTTATTGAAAAGGAAGATGAAATTGCTTCTATGATGTTAGTACAGTGGGATAAACAGGATTCAGATGGGATGCACCTAATATTAACAAAGACTTCAGATTATAACCATCATATCAGTTGTTAAGGTTCAGCCAGCCTGCAGCAAAGTAATGCTTAGCCAAGTAACATTCATGTGGCTATCCTGCGTAATATCATTGTTTCAGTATATGTCAAATTTTACCAAATCAACAAATTTTTTGTAAATATGTTATATTTTCATTACTTATAGTGTCTTTTTGAGTCGAATCAAATGGCTTCACAGGGTGGATTTGGCCTGTGGACCATAGTATGGAGACCACTACTGTACACAATCTCATTTTCTTGAGTGAAGTATGGCATGAATTCAGCATGATATATCTGGTAAAAAGTGACATGAGTGCCTGGGTAAATAATTTTGTCTCTAAGCCATAGCAAGCTCAGAAGGCTTAAAGATTCAGATCTCTTGCTAATTCATCATTGAGCTCTCCCTGGAAAATTGTGGAGATAAAAAAGATGAGGAGAGATTGTTATCTGCAAAAATGGAACATGAATGGTTGAAATGAGCTATAAGTATTGCATCCTAAAATTAAAACTGACCAAATGTATGATTTTTATAACATTTATTAAATGCCTTGACATGAAATTGGTTAAACTGTCTAACAACAATTGCAACCAATGGTGTTGACTTATAAAATAGCCTGAAAACTTGATATCGCTTATACTTTAGTTTGCTAAGTTTATGCTGCCATAGCTTTCCCCAAGTGGTATAGTGGGTTGAGCACGAGTCACTAAGGTTGGTATGCTGGGCTTGATTCCCTGTCACCTAAGACTTGAAAAACAGTGTATACTTGTTGTGCATGTGTATGATTTAATCTTAATGTTACACATAAATTTATGTTTCTTATGTACATGTGATTTAACATTTATGTTTCTATAATGTATGTTGTTCAATGTGTTGTTCTGCAATGTGCTATGACTTTTCATTTTGTCATAATTCCCAATCATTGTCCTCTTTGGAGTGTTGTTTTCTAATTATTTATAATATTTTCATTTTTTTTATTCCGTTTTTGTTCAATAAAAAAACAGCACTTGTGGCCTATCCAGCCTTGTTAGCATTGATGTATTCAGCATTTTGCTTGTTTTTTTTGTAATTGTTGCACTTCTTTTCAAATGTCTTACGTGTTCCCTAAGCTTAACATTCTCATCAAGCTAAAAAGTGTTTGGGCAGCACCTTTGATATATGAGGTTGTGGTCTTTTCTCTCCTATATTGGCACTAATCTTAATAAATGAATTGGTTTGAAAAAATGTGTTTGTGCAAGCAAAAGGTTTATACATTTTGCTGCCATTGACTTACCACCAACCCAGCATTCACTACAAAATATCTGGATGGTAATGTCACAGAGCAAGCACAGAATAGGGCTACAGACCACTTGTGATACTACAAAGAAGCACACATATAACGAAACTGTTTATGTGATGTCACATGTCTAAAATAGTGTCATCAGTGCATTTTCAAAATAACAATTCTTGAATTGTAATTTTAATGCATATAGTATGCAAAGTAAAACAAATTTCAAATACTTTACAACAACAAGTTAAAACTGTGTCAAAATTCGATTTGAGACTTTTCAAACACACAAAATATTTTGGTGTTCATAATTATCTTCCAGTGGGAAATGCAGAATTTAATGGTCTGGACACAATGAATTTTAAACAAACAATGATATTATGACCATTGTCCAAATGAAACACTCACCATCTCTTCTATTTCTATTCCATCATCATGATGTTCGTTCCCAGGCAGAGGTGCTTCATCTTCTTCACCTACTTTTGTGCGAGTATAACGAATACTGGACATGGTGATGGTGCAGAGAACCTAATTATGATTTAAGCCTATAGCATCACATACCACTGTTCACTTCCAGATATGTGTTATGATAGCTTGCCATACATACACAAAACAACCTGTAACCAAAGTTGCAAGACATTTCTAAACTTCAATGGTTAAAATACTACAGCAATTACTATTACAATTAACCAACCAATATAAATTGATTCTTTAAACCATGACCCAGGGCAAGGCATCAGCACATATCACTAAGTCTGAATTTAAAAACCAGGGAACAAAAGACTTTTATTTTTGCATAATTCTGTCCAAAATTGGACTTGACTACAATTTGAGTGATGTTGTCCAACTTTTCTGATCTAGGCCATAATTAGCCTAGCAGGGTCCTACCAAAAATGGCATGATTGTCAAAATGGGGTCTACAGTACAATTCGTCCACTTTATCTTCCCAGATGAGGTCATCAATGACATCTTCAAATGATCTAAGTGGTGAGAGAATGTCGAGAACTAATTTGGTGTTGATGTCACCAGCACGTCATGAGATACAACCCGTCAAAGCTGTTGACCAGTAAGAACATGCTCAGTGTTACCACTGGCATCAGTCTTGTTAACATCATATTGTTGCCTTTTTATTATTTTAAACATCAGATAGGCCTAGTAACAAACACTCGACTTTTAAGTTACGGTTTCATATAACCTACTGCTTCAAAAGCAGTAGGTTATAAGAAACCGTAACTTAAAAGTGCGGCTGGCGAAAGTGTGGCTAACTTCACCTTGGTTACTGCTTCTATTAACAATACTAAACAAAGCACTGTGAACATCGTTGAATCTAAAATAAGTTATACTAGCATATCTCAACTGGAGCCCTAGGAGTAGGCCCCCCTTAGGGACCACAGAGCGGTTCTTCAGGGGCCAAAATAAAGAGGCCTTTACAGTTTACTAAATAGCTCTGCCGTGATTTTGCAAAACCTTATTGATGAGCTGGGGGCCACAAGTGTTGAGGGTCTTTGGAAGGCAGCCACAACCATGAAAGGTTGAGAACCACTGTACTAGTAGCCTGTAGAGCAGTGTTCTTCAACCTGAGTTCTGCGGAACTTCAGGGTTCCAAGAGTTGCTGCCAGGATTTCCACTGAAACAGACCAAAATTGCGTGAGAAGAAATTCGCAGCCACAGTTCTATGCGATTGTACTTGTAGCAATACCACTGCTTTAGGCTACAGGTTTATTACAGAAAGTATCATAGACACTTGGATCATTGCATAGGGTCCATGACAGTGATACAAGGTTATTTTGGAAAAACAAGCAATGAAATCTGAAAAAAAGCCCAAAATAGGTAATTTATCCGACAAATAAGCACAAAAAATGTGTTTGGTAGAATTTGAAAACAAAAAAAAATTGAGTAGGTAAATTTAAAACAGAAGCAGGGAGATAAATCTGAAGAAACAAGCTCAAAATGAGCAAATTCATACAAAAATATTCCGAAATTGTTGTTCAGTAAATTGAAACAGCAAAAACGCCTAAAAATTTGGAAAAAGCAATCCGATCAGCAAAACACTACACAGAAATCTGCAAAAAATAAGACCTAAAATAAAGAAGCAACTTTCAAATGACCTCAGGCCTTTTCTCTACGGTGCCCAACTCCACGGGCTTCGCAAAAGCAATGGAGACCTCAGACCCATTGCCGTAGGATGCACTTACCGACGTCTTGTCGCTAAAGTCTGCTTGAGACCCTTCATCCCAAGGTTTTGTAAAGTCCTCCTACCTTCCCAAGTAGGGGTAGGCACCCCCTGGGTTGTGAAGCTGCAGTCCACGCCACCTGTTACTTCATGGACCAACCCCATAACAACAAAGTTCTCGTTAAACTTGATGTTAAAAATGCCTTCAACAGCATATGCCGAGACATTGTTCTTCAAGAAGCTCAAAAACACCTCCCAGAAATCTGCCCCTTCATATGGGACTGTTAATGTTATTCTTCAAAAACATCTCTCTTTCATGGAAACTTCAGTCTAGATTCGGCCACCGGTGTGCAACAAGGTGACCCCCTCGGCCCAGCCCTCTTCACCCTTGCCATCCATGAAGTAACATTCAAGATCAAAGCTGACCTAAACATCTGGTACCTCGATGATGGATGTATTGGTAAAGACCCACAGACCGTGCTCACCAATGCCACCATGATTAGAGATACCAATCGAGGATGAACTAATTCTAAATGTGAGTCGAGGATGAACTAATTCTAAATGTGAGCTACTCCTCATCAATCACACAAACATCAACAAGCCCCAAACAAGCAAGCTCTTTCAAGACCAATTCCCATCCCTCTCTACCTGACCCTACTCATTGGCAGTTACTAGGGTCCCCCCTGCACCAGGAATCTTCCCCACTACCCTTAAAGGCAAAAATCAAAGTGCTCGATAGCATTACTGAAAATATTGAGCTAATTGAACCGCATCAAGCATTCTTCATCTTGAAAAACTGCCTCTCAATCCCCAAACTCACATATCTGTTGTGTAGTGCCCCATGCTTCAAGTGCAAAGAGGA
>JGI24159J19872_10009169_pt1 | contig 12972 bp, 7 predicted proteins | sample Ectturendosymbi4_FD_19872 | JGI IMG/M metagenome (IMG submission 19872)
TTCGTCATTATATTATGAATGTGGACTTCAAGGCAGTCAAAATTAACTATAAATTTTTTTGCCCTCAGTGTGGGACAGTGGTTTAATTTTTCTTTGATTAACCGCTAAAAATCAGGTTTTTCGCGTAAGATGTTCACTCGGGAAAAAACGGTAAGTTTGATTTGTTGGGCTGGCTTATTGAGTGTAGGGACCCATTTTTGATCGTCATAATCTTGATGTGGACTTCAAGATAATGAAAATCCCCCTTTGTTTGTTTTTGATTGCTTTCGGAAAGTTTTTTCCCGTTGTTTTCAATCATGAAACACTTTTTTTGAAAACGGAGTGGTTTGATGTCCGCGATTGTGCCACAACGACAGTGTTATAGTTCACCATCCAATGCAAAACCCCTCTTGGGACTATTTTGCAATTCGAACTATATCCTCCATTGTTCACATATAACGTTGAGTTCTAGTAAGAACGTGAACATAGTTGAGTGGTTAGTGTCTATGCCTGCTGTGCGGTTGTTCTTGGTTCTACTCTCACCACTTCCTATTGCTAAGCTTGCAGAGGTTACAGTTGCACCTGTTAGTGTTTGAAACTAGGAGTGCTTTTTTTAATGTACTTTTTGAAGAAGGTTAGCTTAGGGTTTCCTTTTTAGAGTTTTGGGTTAAATGCGTTAGGTTTCGGGTTTAGGTTTTAGGTTCAACTTTTAGGCTTAGGGATTAGGCTTTAACTTTGGGTTTTGGTTCAAGTTTTATGGTTTAGCTCTTGGATTAAGTTTTGGGTGTCGGTTTTTTTGGGTTTAGGTTTTGAGTTTAGGTATTGGGTATAGGTTTTAGGTTTAGGTTTTGGGTTTGGCTAATTGTGATAATTTGTGTTTTTTCAGTTAAGCCTACTACTTCACTTACGACACCACAGATTTATGACAATCAAATGCACCTGGTAATTGCGTATCTCTACTGAAAAATATGATAAAAGAGTATACGCAAAATTATAACATGGGGCATTAGAACAATTAGTAGGGCTTTAATTTATCTTTTATCCCTGAATTTCTCATATCAACTAGCATTAATGCTTGCTGAATTTAAGTTTATAGTCAGCATTGTAATTGAATATACTTTTCTGAGAAAACAACAGTAGTGTTCACTGGCACACCTTGTTCCAGAGCTCCAAAGGGGAGGGGGATTACAATGTAATATAAAACGTGCACTCAAAGTACATATAATTTTTTGACTTTGCTGCATAGAATTTTTTGACTTTTAGCCCCTAACCAAAAGTGACTATTTTGTGATAAAAATAGGTAGATCTGACCCAAAAAAATATGAGTGATTTTTGTGATTTGTACTACAATGCAATATTTCTATTTATCCATCATGAGACAAAATCAATCTCCCTGGGTGCACCAGTGATTGTGTTGATAGTTTAAACTGACATATCGCAAGACATGCACAAAGCAGAGACTTAGATAGTTGTGATGTTTTTTATGATGATGATATGCTAGGCCATACCAACCTTAACTACTTATAAAGGACTGTTAAAGTGCAGAAGTTCCACCGGAAACACTAAAAGAAACCCATATGCAAGTAATCAAAGGCAGTTTCTATCATACTACAGGTATTTATGAAGTCATTAGCTAGAAATTCACAAGACTGTTAAGTAACAGACAGTGGTATGTGAATGTCACTTGTGATGTCAAAGAACAGACAAAAGAAATTTGTTTAGAGCCAAATATACTGCATTTATTTGTGATTTTGTTGTAGAAGTTTATAAATGTTAGTCGTGAGAAAAATATGTTTGGAAACACAGCCATGTTTTCTATCTAACCAACAAATTTAAAAAATTTTTTTTTCGGCATCTATCCCAAATTAGGCAAGCAATCTAGGGGGGCAAAAATGCAAATATCATGAAAAGTATTGGTTTTAGGTAAAACTGCATATGTACAAAGCCCAACCTAGAAAACATAGGTATAGACACCAATTTCATTAGGATTGAACTAGCAGATCTAGAGTTATACTCATTTTTGTGTTGCTCATCAATGCGAATGCCATCTAGTGGTAAAAATACAAAAGCAGTGATGAATCAAAAATCGATCAACCAATTTTTGCAAAATTAGTGTCAATTTTCCTAAAAAATTGTAGCTGCAAACGTATGTGAAAAGGAATGAAAACCTAAACCATGTGGTTCCAAATTTTAGAAATTTGGGCTGAATTATAATGAAATGACCCTTTCGTATTTCTACCTCCAATCCAGCATACTAATTTCTGACAACTAAATAGCTTGGGAGAAAAGGAGAAAGCACCTAATATGTCACAGTAGTGAATATGATGAATGAATGTGGAGTGTGATGTGTTAATGTCAGCTGGACAGAATCAGCAATGTCAGAGCTTACATAAGAAATTTTTTTTGTGTGGTTAAACATATACTTTTGCTAAGGTGGCTGGAAGTAAAAGTAAATAAAAAAAGTTATCATTTTGGCAAAATATATGCTGTATACTGCAGGGCCAAAAAAATTTTTTGCAACCGTTCGCCAACATCCCCATATTTGCGGCCAAAGTGTGTGCATGAAATTTTTTTCAAGATGAATTTACACCCTGAAGCACTCATTTTTGGGTATTTTTGACTTCAAAAATGGATTCCCAGACCTAAAAAAATACCTGGTACTAATTTTCATGCATTCAGCTGCCTTAGTATTCATGTGGCAACCAATTTTCTAAACAGCGGAGGAAAATCTCCCTCCAGTGGCCAAAATTTCACATCGCTATAAGTCGAAGCGTTTATACAATTTCGATATTTTTTAATCTTGATCATTTTTTATACTCTTTAAGAAAAAGTATAAATAAAAAGGTTTCATGACATATGGTTACATGCAGTTTCAAATAAAGCATGGAATGACCCGTAAGTTATTTTTTAGTCATTGTGATTATCTATTGTGCAAACACAAATGCATTGCATATGCTAGACTGGAATTTTCAGAAGACAGAAGGGGGCTGTTGCGTTAAACTGAGTTGCAAAATGGGCCGCCGCATGAAAAAGATTGGAAACCATGTGGTTTAGACGTACGTGTCCTGCTATTTGCAGGGGTGGCCAACCAGTCAGAGACCAAGAGCCACATTTCTTACTGTATTACAGCAAAGACTAAAGAGTCAAGAGTCACATCACACACATGGGCACACATCACATGAACATAACGCCATCACTTCCTCTCTCTCACACTTTTGCTAAGCTAGATTTATTGTAAATATCACTCACATACCACCAACATGACAATGACACAACTTTACAAGGCATTTATTGATAGGCAGTGTCTATTTTGCTGCCAAGATGGCGGCAGCAACAGGCTTGACAGAAACGAAGTCAACATAAAAGATAAACCCTAACTGTATCCCTAATGCTAACCTTAACTCTAACCGTAACCCTAAACCCATATGCTAATAGTAACCCTAACGCTAAGCTTAACATAATGCTAACTGTAACCTTAACGCCAACCCAAATGTTAACACAAACCCTATCAGTAACACTAAGCGTAACCCTAACGTTAACCTAACACCTAAGCATACACTGTGGAAAGTTTTGAAAAAAGAAAAAAAACAAAAGGGAAGTCGCCAAGCTGAGAGTTGAACCGAAAAGCAGTTGCATATGAGATGTGAAGCATAACCACTATGATATGAGCAGCACGTCCAGTGCATGACAAACTGACATTTTTCTTTGAATAGCGTCATGCCACAAGACTGAATGTTAGACTGGCAGCACAATAGCTCCAGTCGATGTGTTGCCGCCAGCATCTTGGCGGTAAAATAGACACTACCTCTGTGTTATGCGTGTTGATTAGTGGGTTATCTGGTATATAATTAAACGTAAGAGCCGCGTGACACTGGGCAAATAGCTGCATGTGGCTTGTGAGCTGCGAGTTGGCCGCCCCAGTGCTATTGTATTTAGTATCAGCGTAAAATAAACTTGTATTTGAATGCATTTTGACTTGTTATCAGTAAACTGCAAGCTCTGCTTTTGAAATGTTCACAATTTGAGTGATGATGCTAAAGTGACTGTTGATGTTTAAGGTACTTCGATTTAGGCGTTTTCGAAAAAGAAAACAACTTGGCATTTTTCTGTCATAAGTGACAAAATAGTTATGAATTAATTGCTTTTTGTGGAAGCATAGTGAGCACACAAGATGAATTTTTATGTGAATTTGAGTTGTGAGGAAGAAAATTTTAATAAATTTGGCTTTGTCAAGTGAAAGGTTTGGCTCTTTTTTGGCCTTTTTTAACTGAGTGTTTGGCTTTTTTCAGCAATTTTGTTGGCTGTTTTTGGCCTTTTTTTACTGAAGGTTTGGCCTTTTTTGAAAAAATAAATCTGGCAACCCTGGACAGAACTGTGGCTATGAATTTTATCCCAGGCAATTTTGGTCTGTTTTGGCAGAGCCCCGTGCAGCCACTTGTGGAACCCTGAGGTTTCGCAGAACCTTGACTAAAAACGAAAAACACTGGTTTATGTTTAGGGTTTAGGTCAGTGGTTCTCAAACTTTTTTATCCCATGCACCCCTTTAGCCGTTATTCACAGATAAAATCCCCCCTTAAAATTTAGTTTGTAAAGAACACTTTTACATCAGGGTTTACACTTTCTCTGCCATGCTCAGCTCTTTGCAGAACTGAGCAAACCATGATAGATCCCGGTTGCGACCCAGCACTCCCGCGCAACTGTGTTGATCATCCAGCAGACTGCAACCTCTTCAAAGCAATAACCTTATTAAATTCGCAATAATTCGACCATCAACTTTAAACCATAATAAGAATTTATGAAACTGTCGAGGGGCGCCTTAGCTTTAATTTGAGACAACCTGTTTAACAGTTTTTTCGGTGTCCCAGCGCCTTAGCTTTAATTTGTATTTTTAATGTTTGCACCAGTAAACTCTCTCTCTCTCTCAGTACACTAAGAAGAGAAACTAAACTCTTCACAGTTGATAAGTTAAACTATATTACATTTTAAACAAAATCCTAAATAGAAAATTCTTCCCTGGTAGGGAATAACCCCAGGTTCAGGTTATAGTTTTAGGTCACGTGACAAGGACCATATGCTAATCCAAGCATATCGTCTTCGTTAAACATTACCAATTAAACCAATCAGGTTCACCTAACGGCAAAATTGCTCCAGCAGCGCTTTTGCCTCTGATGGCAAAATAAGCACTGCCTAATATGATCATTACTTTAGAAAAATTCAACAGCATATCTATCTCATAATTTACAGAAAATGGTTCTTGTAGGAGTTTGGCTATTTTGTTATATTTTTCAAGAGTTCTGAAGTTATTATTTAGGTAGTGGCTATGGGTCTGCCAGCCGACCTTCATTTTGAAAAAAATTATTTGCCTGCTGTGTGTCACATCACACGGTTCAAATAAAATGCTGAGTTCATCACACAATGCCTATTATTTATATATATAATAAATTTCATGAGAGATGCCTGGGTGGTCAGCGCATACTTTCCTGTCTTCTTGTGTATGGGGATAATCACCCCAGTTTGCTAATTTTACGGTGCCCTTCCAAAAACGCCAGGCCACTTGACACACACGAATCAGCCAATGAACTCCTCTATACAAGGTTTCGAACATCTCAGGTCAAATTTCATCACAACCGGCAGCATTCAGTGTTTTGACAGCTAGAAAGACTTTGGTCGCAGTGATGATATTTTCCTCCACGTAATGCACCTCGTGCATGTCTGATGATGTGCAAGTGACTGGGTTCAGAAGATCTTTATATCTGGGCTGCATACTTACGCGCCTCAGCGCAATGCGAATACAAAGAAAGTTTGGCTTTGTTCTGCAGGCAGGTTTTGTGCAGGGCCGGATTTAGGGGAGGGCAAAGTTAGCACCTGCCCAGGGGCCTCCATAGTCATGAGCCGTGACCCCTTGGTTGGGGTAGGTTTAACATATTTAATGTGAATAATCATAAAAATAGTTAATATCAACAGTATTAGGAAACAAAAAAATTATAGTTATTGAAATCATTGTCATTTTTTATTTTTTTATGACTGAAATCTACAACCAATAGAAGGAAAGCATTATTTGGGAAAAAGAACACTTTACAGGTCCCTAATGAAAAATAAAAACAGATTTAGAGATGGCAATATTTCAATATATATTGTACTAATTCCCTCGCTGAGGCAAGAGGCTTTGCGACGTATGACAGTAGTACTGAGGGCCTCCACACAAAGGCTGCCCTGGGGCCTTCGCATATCTAAGTCCGGCCATCACACTAGCGACACTCTGTGAACATAGTTGATGGGAAGTGTCTGTGCCTGTTGTGGTAGTAGTTGTTGGTTTGGTTCTCACTGTTGGTGCTTTCGCTTTGGTAGTAGATGTTACACTTTTGATGGGACGGGTTTACGCCTGTGGACCTTGATATTTGAAACCCTATTAATATGCTACCTGTAACATGATAGTAACGCACAAGGAGAGTGCAGTTAGGCTTGGTAGAAACGTAGTAAAAGTAAAAGGTAACCCTAACCATAGCCTTAACCCTAACCCAGGCCTGCACAACTCAGAAAGCTTAAAGGGCTAAATTATCAACATATATTTGCCACTGGCCACGAAAGTCTGTTTTATTTCAATGTAGAGATTTCATTATAGTACGGAAGAAATTCTAGAACCACAATTACTTATTTGAGGTCGAGCTTTTGCAATATATCTTACAATTGAGAAAGCTCTCATGGACCGCATGTGGCCCATGGGCTGTTTGTTGTGTAGGTCTGCCCTAAACCTAAAGTTGGAAAGTTTTCAAAGTAAAGAAAAAGTGGTTCCATGAATTGAAACACACAACCACTTCTACCAAAATGAAAGTTGCCAAGGTGAGAGCTGAACTAAAAACCTTTGGCACAGCAGACCTTAAAAGTCATAGGTATGACTCTCAACTACAGCTGGTGATGGAGCAGCAATTCAGGAGTTGTGTAGTTTTTCGAAAACTGGAGTATTCCTCAGCCATCATTATTTTCAGGTCCACTTTGACCTTTAATGATGATGTCTGAAATGTTCCAGTAATGGATCAAATGCTTACTTTTAACAGACAAACTAAGCTTTTCATCCACGTGAGGCAATCAGTCTAGGCCAGTAGTTCACACTTCGCAACCTTTTATTGATCCATGGACCACTGTTTTAAGAAAAAATCTGATGGACCAATTTGCTATGCTGGCAGCTCATGAACAAGTCGAAACTGTGCTGCACATAAGTTCGTGAATTCAAGGGTATGTTCAATTGTAGGATTTATGAAACTCTCTGTGGACTACTAGAAATTCCTGGTGGTCCACCTGAACTATGTTGAGAATCACTGGTCCAGGCATGGGAATCAGTAGATAGATGGGAAATATTTTTCTTCTCTGGCACCTACCACAGCTGAACCAGGAAGTAGCCTGTGGGCCACACCTTTCCTTTCCTTGGGACTCTGCAAAGTGCAGTCTACTAAAGGTTGGGCAACTCATGACTGCAATTCTTGTGACTACAAATCCTGGGCACACTTCAATTTTTTCAAAACATACAAACTCTTGCATGGAGGTTGTGGCACTCACATTATGAAAGAAAATATGTACTTTAGAAAGTGATTATTATAATCAAAATAAGGCAAACATTTTTGGCAGTCAGATTTGTTAAGTGAATTGACAACTTTTGTGTTGTTAAGTGAATTAACAACTTGAGTGTGATTAAATAAAAAGTGGGATGGGCCAAATGGTACCAGAACAGTGAGGTCATGAGTGTTTGCAAAGCTGGAGTATTGAGAACGTTGCTGAAGTATTTATTGTGCTATGAGCAAGTCTTCCACAACATTATGACTGTCAAATTAGTTAACATGTTTGCAGCTCTATGGGCTTCTTTGCCATTTTTAGCATTGACAATGGCCTAAATCTTTATTGTTCTAACTAAATTTTTGATAATAGTTAACGCAAGTTTACTATTGAGTCCCTGATTTTTAGCAGTTAGAAGCTGAGTCAATTTTGTATTTGCGTTCATGTGTGCATACAAGTTTACATAAGATTAAGATGTGCACTGCACAGGAATGAGCTTACAATGTAGAAATGTTGGTTAATTTCTAAATTGAAATGCACACCTACTAATTATGGCGCGTGGTAGATGTTATGAAAGTACATTTATTTATACAGGTGTTGAGCTTCCATCATTAAACATTACTGCAAACATGTTAGACTTTTTTGCAATCTTCAGCAAAGGAGGGTTTGTCCTATGGTGCTACACATTTCAAGGTGTAAAGACAAGCTTTACTGAACCTATCAATGCCTTCATCAAAAGTGTGATTTTGCAGGTAGATTTTTATATGCTTTGTTTTTAAAAATGCACGTAAGTTAAGGGCAACAATTTCACAGTAGGTTGTTGCTTAAAATGGAACTATGCATTAGCACACTATGAGGTAACAGATGCATATTTTTTTAAAATACAAGCACAAAGCAGACTTGATTTGAAGTGTTTTGGTGTGGAGGGGAAGGTGAGTTGTACAGTGTTTCTTTTCTAGTTAACCTGTAAACTATAAGTAAACATAAAAACTAAGCTGGCACAGACTTTGTTTCAAACAGTTGGCAGGTGTGAAACAAAATTACCTGCAGTGCTGTTTTTTTTTCAGAAAAAAATTAAGTCTATTCAGTCAAAATGTCTGAAAAGGTAGGCTAGTGAANANTACTGTTNCAGCCAGTTTTAATATTATTACCGGACAAATGACTGAAATATCTCTGNAAAAAAAATAGCAGCAGTGTTAAGTAGGTTCTATGCCAGGGATTGGCAAACTTTTGTTATGATGGCCCAAACCATCCTTCAGTCATAATTGAAGGCCAGTTTCAAAGTAATTAATGCTCTAGTGTGTTGACAAAAACATTGCTTTCTTAACATCAAACAGTCAACGTCCCATGGTTGTTACAGTAGCCTATCTTTTAGCCCACACAACTGTCACCAAACTGTAGCTCTTACATGCTCCTTTTACATAGGATTATATTTTGCAGGAACGTGGGGGAGCAACAAACTTCACTCATGGTGCATTGCAAATGAAGTTCAAACTAGACAATGAGTTTGAGCTTGTTTTTGTGGTAAGTTTTCTTTGCTCAGTTCATCTAGAGCAGCTATGTTCAACCCAAATGGCTTACTAAGCCAAAAATTATGTCACTATCTTGACCAGGGCCACACATTGAATGACATATTATTGAGGGTCGCACATTGAATGGCTTACTTTGATCTTAGCAAACTAAATTTAGCTTAAGCTAATGGACTGAAAGTGTTCGAATCGTAACTGCAATGATAACAGACGTGATAAAGTGGCATGGATAAGTAAGTTGTCATTTGCAGGATACTTTTACTACAGCCAAAACCTAAACTGGGCCACACAAAACCCTCTACTGGGCCGCGGGTTGGACATAGCTGATCTAGAGAAAGGTTTTTCATCTCAAGGCTAGTTTGTTTTACCTGAATCACAACAGTGTACATTTGCTCTGATTTGCAAACTGTCGACTATAAAGCCTGTCCAAGACGTTATCATATGATGACTTGTATTGCAACTAAACCTGACAAAACAAATCAGCTGTATTTTCTCGTATTAAATCATGACATTATCATTAACTGTTAAAAGTGAATAATTTAATCTCCTTTCACAATTTACAATGCCTTCAGTAGTTCAGTCAACATTTCATAATACTCTTGACTACTGATTTGGTTCAAACATAATTGAGCATGAAATTTGAAGGCAATTTTTTTTTTATTTTTAGTGCAAGGTTGTTCAAAAATTTTGCAAAGAGGGCCAAAGTTGATCATGTGAACGTGCCTGCAGGCCAGCAGTTCTGATATTTCTTACTGGAAGGTGCAGTTTAGCATAGTCCAGGTGTTTTGCATAGTGTTTGAAGTGCTCAAAATCACTCTTCAGCAAGTATAGCAACGGCTGCTCACAATCGCTCTCAGTACATTAAAGCACGAAGGGAAACGACTTAGAATAGCAAGAAACCATCGTCGCTTTAACAAAGAAGTGTGATCCAGACTTGGGCAGGCCATACACAACACGGTCTGAAAGCAAAGCTGAAGACCATGTGAAATGTACCTGCAAGCTGCACTTTCGACATCCGTGCTCTAGCCTGTCTCACTTTCCCACCGTGTTAATCTAATATATTAGATTCATTCATTAGACGAATGAAAGATATTCATTGATCTAGTGAATTAGATTAACATGGAGCCTATACAGAATTAACTATTTCCGTCCACTTTGCCTGTTCATTGTCTAGTGTTAACTTTAATTTGTTACTGCTGCTTCACCAAATTGCGATCAGTTGGACTGATAAAAGTTAAATTTTGTGTCTTCCTGCGAGACAAGTTGAAAAAAATCAGTGACAGTGAGCGCAAGCATCAAACCAAAACAAGTATTACCACCAGTATGTTGTTCAGTCTTAGCCATGCTGCAGTTTTTGCAAAACTTGTTGTAAAGGTTGGTCACGAATTGTAGTTAATAAATTTGATTACAAAGAGGAAGTAAACAATAAAATTGATTAAAAATAGGAAATAAACATCATGAAAAAGTAAATTGTGTTTTATGCCGTTTTCAATTGAATTTCAATCAAGAAACTCTGTAAATTAGGCGATCGTGAGGATTCCTGCATGCTTTACATGAAATTAAATGCTTTTGTTAATGGAGCGTCTAAATTTGTCTGTGTAAGTAAGGTTCACATGAAGGGAGTGCCCGTAGCTGATAAGGAAGTTCGTTTAAGTTTCAGTTCCCCTGTCGTATTTGGTACTGTCACACTGCTTCTTTGTGAAAAGGTGAAGAAGTGTAATGAGCTTCTATTTGGTCTTCGCCTCAATTTTTCTCGCCATTGTTTTGGTAATTCTTTGTTTAAAAAAAATCTTTGTTTTTACAGGTGGGTTATCAAAAAATCTTGACCCTATCGTACATAGACAAATTCATTGATGACATACATCAGAAATTCCGGGACAGGTATCGGCAGGAATTGCTGGAGGGGACGACGTGCATTCTTACATCCACGTTCGACTACAGTTCTGAGTTTTGGGCTCTGCTGAAGTAAGCTACATTTGCTTATTTTTTGCGTTGCTCCTTCATGCTTTTGAGATAAACGTGCGTTGATGTGTGAGGAGCTGGAGGAAGTTTGATGTGTTGTGAACCTCGTCGAGGTAATTTTGTTTTTTTAATGAAAATAAGGGCCGCCGAGAAAGACCATATTAACAAACCTGGCACGATGAAAACATATCAGCAATCTGAAAAATCGAAGAAAACTGTGGCATCCATGAAGATAAATAAAGCTGATAAAGACGCAAAGGATGAAGACAAGAAGGCAAAGGCGGGAAAGAATTCGAAAGAAGTGTTGAAAAATGGTCAGTGATGTTGCCGTTACGTGATGTATACAAGTTGTAAATTTTTCGAGCACTTTTGTTGTCCATGCCGTGTTTGCTTGACTGCACGTTTAAATTCGCTACGAAGATTTGAAACGATACTTTTTAGGTTGAAACGTGTAGCGAAAACCTGATAATGCAGTCACATATGACTTCGGCTTTGTTAACATGTTTGTACTGACGTGCCACACGATTATTTATCATTCAAGCATCGTATCGGCAACACAGGTGGGAATTCTGTTAAGCAAGCCTCTCCCAAGCCAACCAAAGCAGACCATGCGAGTGAAAGCGAAGACGTTCAGCGAAAGCGAGAGGAGTTCATATTAAAGCAGAGCGCCGGTTCAGCAAAACTCGGGTAGGCAAATACGTGTTGCTATGAAGCAGATCAAGTCTTCGACTTATTTGCCTCTGACTTCGGTGCAGAGGATCAACAGCAGAGTCGTAAATCGCTTGCTAAAAATATGGTCATATTTAGGGAAAAACTTTCCGAAGTAACAAAAAGTTAGAAAAATTACCGCGAAAAATCAAAATCGTGATAGTTCCCATCCTCGTCTTGAACCTTTACGTTCATAAAAACATTAATTACCTTATTCGCAGATGTAAGCAAGAATAAACAGTCTTCATACGCTACATTACTTTTTGGCTGTATTCAAAACTCGACTTACATATGGAAATACCTTCATAAAATCGAAGGCCACAACATCTCAGATTAGCATTAAATTCAACCTTTCACTCATTCATTTTAGAGAGGGTTGCTGGTTGATCCTGCAGCTTCCAACAGTGACACCCTCGTCGTCTCGGCTGTAACTGTCCATCCAGTCCATATAGAGTAGACTGAAGAGGAGTGGTGACAACACACACCCTTGTCGGAGTCCGCAGAACCGTCGTCTGAAAGTCGTATAGGTTGGTGCGGGGGGGGCTTGACATTCTGCAGATTTGCATTAAACTTGCAACACATCATTTGGAAATTGTGATTCAAATTGCGGGCAAATTAATTATATAATTATTTAATATTTTCCAACAAATTCCCATAGTAGGCTGGTAGTTGGTAACGAAAATTTTTTGAACGAGCTTAACAAAAGAAATCGGGTCTTAATCATCATCATTTGATTGACGGCGATAATTTAGAGATGTCGCAATGAAATGCAAATGTTAACAAAAATTTGCAAGAAATCNGTATCAAGCCTATCGTTCAGTTACGAAAACACTGTCACTGATGGAACAAATCNGAGGCCGGTCAAAGCAGTCTACCNCGACGAACGTTTTCTTTCATTAGCGCAAAGCGATAAACTTTACCATGAGCTTGTGAATTTTNCCTAAAAACTATGCGCATCGTGCTTTTCACTGGTGGAAATACGCATGCATAAATCTTTTTGATGTCTAGAGTTATTAATCTCCTGGTGCACGCCGCTTGTTTAAATTAATGCCGTTTTGTATTTCAAATGGGCTATAAATGTTAACAAGTATAGACTAAGGCCTACGTGGACGCAACATGGTTAACATCCCGTAATCCACTATGTGCACTACTCTGTCGGGGCAAGCTTCTCGTAAGTTCTAACTTCGCTATTAACTCCATCTTGCTGTCTGAAAGGCAGGCTGCACAAATGTGTAACTTTGGTCGC
>JGI24159J19872_10009172_pt1 | contig 12972 bp, 13 predicted proteins | sample Ectturendosymbi4_FD_19872 | JGI IMG/M metagenome (IMG submission 19872)
GAGGGTCCAGTGGTGATGATCGGTTGTAGCCGCGCAGAGCCTGCGCTGGGAAGTTGCAACTTAATGCTGCGGTTTCATAGAAAGAGACAGAGCGTCCATTATGCTGAAGCTAAGAGTGGATTGAAATCGATCTGCAGTTTTTTTTCTCTATCTAATTGCTTCAATCGGCTCGTGGCGCCGTTGAACCAACTGCAAATCAAAAGGCATTCTTTGAACTGGATATTATTCGCAAACAATGCACGTGTTTACTCCGACGAAAGACGTTCATATTGAGCATTGCTACTTGGGTAGCCGTCGTTCAACGGAGAAGCTCCTTGATTACTTAAAATCGCGTGTTGTTTGGAGCGTTTGGGAGTTGCTCTTAGGACAAGTTGTACGCATTGCGTCTCATCGAAGCGTTTAAAGTGTTTGGGCCTGTTTGTTAAATGCGTCAGCGCAAGCGAAAATCCTCCCCGCGCATAAACTTGTTCGGCGATGAGGGATGCAGTCCGTCATGTTGGCGTCACAGTACGAAAAGTTTTGACGTCACCGTACAAAAGAAAATTGACGTTGAAAGAAAAGTGTTTGTGTAACATTGACGTCACAATAGGAAAAGAAAAAGTCTTGACGTCACAGTACAAAAATTCTTTTGACGTTGAAAGAAAAGCGTTGACGTCACAGACGTCACGTTGACGTCACAGTGAGAAAAGAAAAGGTCTGCGCGGCCAACAATATCGATTCAACCATGGTGCTGTATCCTTCCTTGTCTTACGCTTGTCAGACTTTCATTCTTTTATGCGCAGTTTGTTGGGGCAACCACCTTCGCGTCGACGCTGAGCCTGCTTTGCGACGTCGGCTTCGTGATCGAGCCCGGCCGCCAATCAGTTGCTGCCACGTGTCAAGCGAACAGACGGTGGTCGGTTGACTTCTCTCCTTTCCAGGTAAAATTCCTGACTTCGCTCTTCTTCGCGTGAGACGATCTCTGTGTTCGATCGAGCGACGTCACTCACTCCCCTGAGCATTTCAAGCGTATAAAACAGCGGCACTTAACGCTTCCAACCCCGAGGAACCCTATTCTTAAATTCAGTATGAATTGGGGACCTCTCGTCTGCGATTGTCATTTCGTTAGTCAAAGTGGTGGTAGTTGTTGTTTGTGCATCTGATGGTTAAAAGAAAACACTGTGGCATTCCTTCTCTGGGACCCCCTGATTTTTCGCTGGGGACCCGTCAAGAAACCCTGGTCTAGAATCATTACACAGCAATTTTTTTGTCGTCATACTTCTAAAATAGAATAATCAAAGCAGTTTTGGGACAGTTGTTTGGCCCATGCAAGGGGAGTGTCATCAGGTCTGTTGCTAGTTTCATGCTGAGTGTGCTTAATTCCACTGCAAACTCACGTTCTGGGTCTTTCCTGAAGTAATGGTCAACTGTTTGGGGAGGGTCGTGTTGCAGATAAAGTGTGTGCAATAAAAGTTACTTCACTTTTGCTTCCAAGTGTTGCGTTTTTAACCTTTTCCTTGGATTTTTAAATTCGTGCTGCCTCTTAAAAGTACGTTTTTCTGTCTTTATTAAAAATGCAAACAGTTGTATTCTTTCACATTGTGAACGATATAGCCACAAATATCGAAAACATTGTATTTGTGGCTGTATTGTTCGAAATAAGAATGTACAGCAACGCCGTGCGTTGCTTACCAAAGTTTTATTCATGTTCTCTACTTCCACGAATCCACTCAAATACGTTGTTTAAAGCACTTTGCACGGATAGTGCCTGGGTCTGTGAATGAAATTGGATTCTCGAGGCATCTTGCCGCAGATAGAACAAACCATTGTTGTTTGTTTCCATTCAGTGCATAGTGGCCACTTGTTCGCTGACTGGTTCAATATTGAACGGCCAGATCGTGGCCACTTCTCCGGGCCCCAACTACAGGCACCTCGAGGTTGTCCGGGTTTCCTGCGTGAAGGTGATAAATATGTTCTTTTTCCTCGTATTTTCGTTCGTTTTAAATGGGAATTTGTAGCCGATAATGTTTTGCATGCGCGTCATGGTTCATGTAACTTGCACAACGACTTCTTAAATAAAATAATTTTAATACTTCCAGAGTATCGTGTTTTGTTTTAATTTGATCGTAACTAGAACGTAAACTCCTTCAAACAATTGTTGTGTTTTTATTTGCCGGCTTTCTTCTGTTCTCTCGTGAACCTGCGGTCGCAATCTTAGGGTTTCTGGTTCGAACGCGACGTCCGGCAGTTTTCGTCTCGCTGCAACGACTCGGCGCAATGGCATCCTCCCGTGCGCAGCGATTGCAAGCGAGTGTCTTGTCTCGAACCCGCGGACAAAGCGTTCGCGACGAAGAACTTCACCGACCTGTTCGAAAAAAGCAGGTGAAGCATATTTCAATCAATCGATCATTGCCAGACGGAAAAAGCGCGTGGTTAGGCCAGGCTTGTAACCACCAAGGTTTTAAGGTTTGGGGATGGGGGCAAAATACATTTTTATCGGGGCTATGTTTTTGTTGTATGATTAAAACAAAAGTTTTGGACACAACAAAATTTAGTGGAACGAAAATTAGGGGTTTCCTGCACCCAAATGACCCCCTGTGGCTACGGGCCTGGGTTAGTCCCCGGTGGTGTCAGGATTAGTTTTTCATGTTGGTTTAACCAGCGATGCCATTAAGAAGAAAGTAGCAAGTGGTGGTAAAGGTGATGAAGTTACTTCGCTTCTACTGCATTACCGGAACAGACTTACTCCCCAGGTGAAAGTCGATTCCATCATCGTGGGTTGTAAAATTCCCCGGGTTGTCCATGGGACATATTTATCTGTCCCATCCCAAAGCAATTTATGCCTGTCCCATTCCATAGGATTCCCATTACATTATGATAATATTAATGTGGAATACAATTCAATTAAAATATTAAATTTATGAAAGTTTAGGTTTAGTATCTACTAAATAGGACATGCGCAAAGAGACATGCAAAACGACAAAATTTATTTACTTTAAAATTCAGAAGTATAGTCCAAGTACAGTATGACAATTCAGTAACATTCTGACACTCTCATTCTATTTCTGAGTCTCGTAGGAAATACAAATGTGTGCTGTCCCATCCCATGGGACGTTTCCCATGGGATTCCCATAGGAATGACATTCCTATGGACAAGCCTGAAAATTCCCGCACCTTAACGACTCACCTGTGTTGCTGTGAAATCGTTGCATTTATAGTTACTTGTTGTCTCTGTACTTGTGAGCAGACGCGCGCTGGTGGAATAATGTTTGGAGCCCCAACTCACGTTTTCGGTAATAATTGGGTTAAAAATGCGACTTTCACTTCTTTCACACAAGTTTCGTCGCTGGAAGATAGATTTTCGTTGCTTCATTTGCGTTTTTCTTATGAAAATGTATTTTTTTCATACCAACCTATTTTTATTAGATATAAATCAGCGAAAAATAATATGAAAAACACAAAAGTAGGCTGAAATTGATGCGTTTTTTCTTGAAACGTTGAAGCTTGACTTTCGTCTGTGACCCCATACACTGGGCGGCGCGCTTCGTACCGGCGAACGCCTCCACCGTCGGCGCTTCTCATTGGCTGTTGCTGCCCAACCATGAAATTACCCTCACGTGCCTCCCGGGAGGTCGCTGGGACGTGAACCCGGAAACGGTCGAATGCATGGGTTCAAAGGTCAACGCGTCGTCAGTGAACTTAAGGAATGAGGTGAGGACGAATGTTGTTTCCAAACGTCAGCTTTGTTTGAACGGATGCGTTTGTTTTGTTATTTATCGAAATGATTTTTCTTTTTGCTCTGGTTCTTATTCCGTGTGGAGCAAGGATTCAGGTCAGGGGTGTCCGGGATTTTTTGAGAGAGGGCCAAAATTTGATCATCTGAACGTTCCCGCGGGCCAGCAGTAGTTCTTCCCTACAGTTCTTACTGTAAGGTGCAGGTTAGCGTAGTCCAGGCATTCCGCAAAGGGTTTGAAGCAGCTTTTGCAACAGATTTAATGCTCATATCCGTTCTCAGCAAATCACAACGCTTCAGGAAACCTCTTTAAGTAGAAAAAAAAAAACGTTGTTCAGACACAGAAGCGGAAACCAGGCTTTGGCTGGATGTGTGCAACACAATTTGACCAAAACTATGAGCCATGTACCCGTCGGTCGGACAGTCCTGATTTAGTGGTTTGTTAAACGTTTAAAAGCCGCTTCAAATCTTCTTGTTCGACATCGAGATCTGACTCCGTCATCTTCCAAATAAATTAAAAAAAGCAGTGAAAAAGTGCGAAATTCTATTGAACTAAGCCGTATTTCACAGCAGTATAGCAGCAAAGATTCGGACATTTTGCTGAGTATTTTTTTCCGATTTCCTGGCGTGATCGTCCTTGCGCCTATCGCGTCTTACGAAAATAATCCCAGACCTCTATTTTTCACCCCACAGTCCATCCTTCGTCCAACCCAGACCGGTCCGTATCGCTGGATGAGCCGGAACAGCCTGTTCAATATCACCGGCCCGGGGGATGGCACCGAGGTGGGACAATGGATCGACAAGGCCACCTCGGGCCAGTTCGGCCGCAGCGCGTCCGCGGCGGCTGTCCTATGGGACGAGGCGGTCCAGGACCCACGCTACCTGCGTTTTGTGGCCCGCTACCTGCGCGAGATGATCCGGGAAAAGCTTAACTGTTCGGAGCGGTTGGCCACGGATGACGCCGAAAAGGGGCGCGGAGTCGAGGCCAACACGACCACGGGCCATAACGCAACCACGGGCCATAACACAACCGCGAGCCATAATGCAACGTCGTGGGACAATGCAACTCTCAATGTCGACCCCGACGTTTACTATGTTTGTTCGGAGGCCTTCACCCCTGGTTCGAGAGGGCGCAGTGCTCCCACTGAAAAGTTTTTCGAGAAGAGCATTTTTCTCCTGCGCAACACTTCGAGCCAAGAGCGGAAAAGAATCCTTCGCAGACTTTTGGAATCTCGTACAGCAGCGGCAACAGGTGGGACTGGGGGGCCCTTCGGGGACCAACGAGTGTCCTGTCTGCTCTTTTGCGAACCCCCGGCGACTTCCGGTGTAATAAACACGAACGCGCGCACGAACGAGCAGTTATCATTCGAACGAATCGTTCGAATGATATCGCTCCATTGCAGATGAATTATTTTGGTGGAAAACGTTTGTATAAAATGTAGTATTTCAATTAAATAGTCTCCACAATATCGACGCAGTCGGATCAATCAGCAAATTGTTCTTAATAGGAAATCGTTTATTACGTGAATGTACGTAGCTTCAGTAATTAAATCTTACTCAAGTAGAACGAAAAAGTAGGATATCTAGTATGACTGCTAGTTGTAACGTACAGTATGTTTTTGAAAAAGGCTCAACCGGCAAACATTCTCAAAGGGAATCAAACAATGAAGGCTGGAATGTCGATGCATTTCTGTTGGGAACGTTTGTCGGTCGAGCCCGTTATACAGAAGAAGTAGAATGTTCTCTGAACTTTTGACTTTCGTTCGCGCTTATTTCAGTGCAGCGTTAAGATTTTGTTGATATAGCGTTTTATAAAACTCCGGTGATCGCCGCGTAGCAAAGGCCCCGTTGGCGAAGAACAAAGGCCTTTGTGCGTCGTTGTCAAGTGACTGCCTTGTGTTTTAAAGGAAGAAACATCTCCGATCCCGGAGACCCCCTGAAAACCATTGCGGCCACCACCACAACAACAACCACCGTAAAGATCCCTTTCAGAGCCTCGACGGACCTGACGGCTTTGACGGACGGTGACCCCCACGTGGCCTGGTCCCCCAGTCAACACTCACTGACGTGGCAGGTTGGTTGTCTTCACGCGGCGACGGTTTCCTTTGCGTTTGATTTCAATTGTTCTGCCACTCTCATCCAGTGGCGTTACTAGGGGTTTGACCCAGGGTGGGCTAAGCTTAGCTGAGGTGGGCCCACTGGCCACCGTAGGGGGCCGCTAGCGAACATTCAGAGAAAAAGATAAGAAATAGTAGTGAATCCGGATGTCTTGGATGTCTATACACCAGCTGAAAAAACGAAAACACCCCGAAAAACGCAGAAAAACAATCACCTGCTGAAAATCAAAAAAATACTCAATATCAAAATGTCAGCCAAAGGAGACCCAGTTTTTACATTTAGCTTGACAGGGGGCGGCTCCCCCCCTACCTCCCCGTCAGTTACGCCATTCTCATCGCACCGCACCTTTCGCGAAACTTCGTCTATTGTTCAAAAGGCGCATCTTTATTCGCGACTTCAAAAGTGAACCACGTCGTCAAAACCGGAACCCGCAAAATGTGAGGACCGGTACCGGACTAGTGTTTTGTTATATTTGCCGATTAACTTGGTGAATGGTCAATGGAAAGCTTCGTGGTATCATTGCAATGAGCCACTAAATGAAACTGAACCATGCATTTCAAGTTATTCCAAATACTTAACTTGTGTCGAGAAGATAGATTTTAGAGGAAAGATAATTTCAGAATTAGCCTGTGGTGAAATCCGAATCTTTCAGTCGGGTCGAGCTGCAAATTTACTCCCCGGTTTGTCCCCCTGCATTCGGTCCTGACGCCCAATGTAGTTCTACTAATCCTGTTCAAGAAACATTGCAGATAAACGCGGAGAGGTTTCAACGCAGCGATCCCCAACGAACCAACCCAAGATATTTTGAATTTTTCTGCAGGTTTCCAAACTTGGCGACAGAAAAATGAGTCAATCATGCGCCGTCCTTGTCCTTTACCTAAATCTAACCTGTATCCCGAATGTCATGAAAGGTTTTCTTAATCTTTTTACGTGCCGGTGCTGTTCTCAGTTTCGACGCAAATAAAAAACAATGTAGATTTTCGTCAAAATCAGATCCTATGTTTATTCTGACTGGTTTTTGTTTCGGGGTTTCCCCTTCGTATTTCTCAGATTTTCGCTTTTACGTTTCAGTTCGAAATCCATCTTCTGTCTTTGCACCTGATCGATCAAATAATGTTGATGATGGACGGCGGCTCTTTGTTTAACGTCACTTTCTCCCCTGACGACTTCACGTATCCCCCTACGTCATTCATTTGGCTGAATGCGCTGTCGGTGGGTCTAGCACGAATGCTTTTTCCTTTGAATGCTGTGATTTCCGTTCGTTTTCGATTCACTGAAAAACGAACACTTATTAAGCTGCCGCTAAATAAATTTCTGTCTTATTGTCAACGAACTATTTGATATTTATAAAATCAGTTTTTGTTTATTTTTGTTCAACGAACAATATTCACTGATATTAAAAAAAGAAAAAAAAATTCTTTCACAATTGTGTTCGCCGGAATTTGTGTGAAATTTGCGAAATTTCAGCCTGACAACCCCGGCGTCAACTTCACCCGCGCTCCTGGCTCATATCCAATCTTCATCATGGATGGTTTTGGGCCAGTAGCGGCCACCTTGGTCCACTTCTCCTTCGACACCGTGCCTGTCATACACGAGCTGAGCATACATGCGGCTCCGGCCAACTGGGATATCGTGAGTAGAAAAAAAATTGTTCTTTTTTAATCTTTGCAACTGAAAGTGATGCAACAGAATTTCTGACGCCTGAAAAGAAATGCTAAATTGTGTCAAATTTTGAGTGTGATCCGTCAGAATCAATGCGGAAAGATTTGCAACTTATTCCGCGGAGACGGATTTTAGCGCAAAGATAATGATGATCTCAATCTACAATTGTCACATGTAATTCAAAGAAGAACTGCGGAGCAGATGAAAGTGAAGCTTCACATAGCAAGAAGAACGTACCAGCGTAAAATGTGCTAACGTTCGAAATTGAGCACATCACTCAGTACATATATTAAGTAGTTGTTCACGGGTCGTTGTTTTTTTTCTTTTATCTACCTCAGTCAAAAATGGCGAGCGGACAAATGTATGTATATTTGTTTTGTACCTGGAAAGTTTTTGCTCGCACTAGAACCGGTGATGAAATAAAGTTTTAAACCTCTTTTCTAGTGACGAATATTCGATGCCGAATAAGAAGACGATATTGTGTACATGGCAGTTTAAGACTGATCATATCTTTGATTCTCGTGTTAATCGCAACTCTCTGGAAACGAATAAATCGCGTGCTTTTGATAAAAAAAACAATAAAATTGCAATTTGTCTCCATGGAAATGCAACTTTCACTGGCAAACAAATATTCTGCTTGACAAGCTCTTTCATGAATGATGCTTTTCGCGACAATGTGGTCTGTCATGCATAAACTTTCGTAGATAATGTGGTCTGTCATGCATAAACTTTCGTAGATAATGTGGTCTGTCATGCATAAACTTTCGTGAGCATATCTGCGATAAACAGAGGTTAATTGGTACCAAGTAGTTCTTTAAATTCTGCACAAAATACGGTGTTCGACTTCAAGCTTGATATTTTGTGTTGTCAACGCCAACATGTCGACAGGGTGTGTTGTGATCCCGAAAGTTGGGCGTCATTTATGGCATTTATAACAACAGCTATATCGCCTGGGTGGTTTTGCAACTGAACCTGCTCTACCCAGTTTTCACTGCACGCCATGCTAAGATTATGGCAAACAAGAATATCACCAAAACTTGCACAATCATGCGTTTTCAGGTCTATTCTTTGAACCGCGAGTACACGACAATGATTGTGCTTGGTATCATTTTTGCCGTTTTCATCCCTCTGGCCTTAGTGGTCGATTTCAAGCACTTGAAGGTGAGTGATGGTCCTTGGACGCATCGTTCGTAATTGAACAGTTCTCTGTTTTTTTTGTGGATTTTCATGTCTGTTTAGCGAAAGGTTTTTGTTAAATAACAAATTATCACGCTGGTCGTGGTGGCAAAGGCATTACGCAGTGGAAACCACCACACATTTAATGGCTTCGATGAATTCTACTCAACAAATAATTTGAAGGTTGAAACACCAGTAGTTGGCTGAAAACTGAATCATTGTCTGCGAGACTATGCTTGGCAAACCTGCGACAGGGCTTGATATTGGTGGGCAAGGTTAACGTTGTCATGTAGCACTAGGTGTGATAAATATTATTTTGTGAAAGATGCAGACTGTACAGAATTGCAAAAATATTTTTTTTGCCCAACATCTTTTGTGAATGACGGGGAAATTGAACAATGCCATTTTGCAATTTCTTTGCGCTGACGTAGTTGCTAGTGCTTTAGCCAATCAAGGTGCCTTGAGATTCACTTTGCGTTGTCTTTTCTATTGCTTACGTTAAATGTCTAATCTTATTTCAATAGGAGAGCACTGTGTTGTGGTTTGGAGGTCTGGACGAGGGTATTCCGTGCATTTTGCAAATCGTTACTTCAAATAAGCCGAAGTAAGCGCTTTATCGTATGAATGTGTTTCGTGCAATAAGTATGAATGTGTTGCGTGCAGTGTGTATCTATAAAGATGTTGCATTTTGTGTCGTCACAAAGAAGCTCGTTGTACTTGCCTCGTATTGCGCTCAGACATGGGCGTCGGAAGGATTTTTTCAGGGGGCATTAATGGATTCTTCCTGGTTGGTGGGGCAACGCTGATGAATTATATTTTACTAATTCCGACACAAAGAGAAAAGCACTTTCCTTCTGAAAAGTTAATTGCAAAGTATCAAATTTTAATATCAAGGGGTCTTGGTCCCCCCTGCACCGCCCTTCCGAGGCCCATGTGTGCAAAGAAGTGAGTCGATAAGACTAAACCCGAAGCACTAAAAGGTTTTCTGGCGCAGCTCGCACTGATTTCGAGCCGAACCTTTCTTCGCAGGTTGCCAGTCGACGCGTACATCCGGGTATCTACAACTCCCGATGACGCAAACCCGATCGCGTGGTTCAAACCTCCGCCCGAAGACCGTTTCATGATCGGCACCTTCGTTAAGTCTCCTCAGTACGATCGCATCACTGTGCACGTAGCGTGCGACTCGGAGGAACCGCTCGATGTGGATCAGCTGGCCGTGAACAGGAAAGGGAGGCACCCGCTGGCTTGGTCAGTTCGGGACGCAGATCTGAGCTGTGCTACTTTCACCCAGATCCTTACTTATTGTTGTAGTTTTGCTGAACACACATCACTGAAAGTGCGTGTGAACAAGTGAGATGCACAACTATTTATGTTTAGCAGTGCAGCCACCTCTGTTGTTGCGTCACAGATGCTTTTTACTCGCCCAATCATTTTTATCGCCCCGGCCTGTCACGCCTTCCTCCTCCAGGTACATCTGGCGTCTGGGAGCGGTCTGCGCGTGCGCAAGATGGAAAGCCCTGCAAACCCCCACCACCGTTCTGCCGCGTTTGAGATATTCGTTTCAGCTTTATCGAGTCAGAAGGCACTTCATCAAAGTTCTGGTCAGTTTTTGCGGTCGTTTGAACGATTTTATTTTCGCTGGTCACGATGTCGTTGAAAGCTGGCGAGTGACGTGTCCCGCGTGCAAACGTTTTCAGAGCCATTGAGATCTTTGGCAGTTTTTCGTGTGTTTTATTCCACAGAAGTAGTTTTGTCCTTGAATGCCTCGCAAGATTTTTGGCTTGATGGTTGTAGAAGCTGCGATTTAAAGTTTTTTGTTACAGACGCTTTTTACTTTCTGAATTTTTCACGTAATATACTTTTCCAGTCTTCCTGAATGACCTTTTTGTAAAAAAACGTGTTGAACACTCGCATTTTTTTGTGATTTTTTTCCGCACACAAGATTTCTATCACTCCCCGAAGCATTCCAACCACACCATGCGCGGGCAGCGACATCCCGTCCGTCTGCATTCAGTAACATATCTTTGCCAAAAACTCTGTGGTTTGTGTGGGGACCGACGTAGAAGTACACCGATGTCAGGGACGAGGTGCTTAGCATCTTAAGCCGTTCCGATGCTTCTGTCAGTCCAACTACCTTTTCCGTATTTGCTTAGTTGTGCTTTTGTGCAAGTTAATGTCCAAGTTAATTGCAAGGACTGTACCTCAAAAAACACAACAGTGCAAATCTTACTCTGGCATTTGCTTCGAAAGGCTCTTTTTATTCTTTATTTTGCAGCGTCACGCAGTGAAGCGATATGTGCAACTCCACCTCCTCGCATTTCTCTTCCCGGTGACGTTTGCATGTGAGTAACAACAACTGTCGTCTTCAACTGCTCTCATTTCGCTCGTTCCTTTGCCTTATATTGTTTTACTGCTTAGACCAGAAGTATTTTGATATAATCGAGTTCATTTCGAGGAGAGACAAACGGCAGTCATGTCGTCCTGCGTATGTCATAGGTCGACACGGCGCGAATTCCGTATCGAACTTTGCTGATATTGATGCAGGTGATGCAGGAGCTAACATTGACAACTGTGAAAATATAGGATGGAGATCCTGCTTTCCTTTTTAACAACTGGCACAGCAAGCCTGTCACTGGAATTTTTGCTAAGTGGACAATGCTTTCCTCTCCGTAATTAAATGTATTTAACGGCGATTTCTTAAAAACATTTTGTCTCGCAGGAGCAGGTTGGGCTTTAAAACTTTTTCAGTGGCTTTTGAGTCGAGTTTCGACCATAACTCGTCGACCGATTGCGCTTGAGAGTGGATCACAATCTTATAAGATGCAAATTTTCGTGAACCTCCTTTTAAAAAATCGGGTAAATTGGCACGTGGGATTTTTTACAGGCCTCGATAACGTGACTGGGACCACTTCGTGACCTCACACAACACGCTGAGTTGCTGTCTTTTCGGAAAAAATGTGTTTTTGTGTTTGTGTTGCTTTTTAGTTTCTTTCCACTACTTGACAATGATGCAGCGGATATTCGTCAGCACATTCGTACTCGCTCTGTCCCTCCTCGTGGTGGCCACGCTGCACGTCTACACTCATCTTTCTGGTTTGCCCAAAGATCAAGCCCTGTTCCCTGGAAGGTTAGTGTGCTTGAATGGAGGAACCTGCCTGATCTTGTTTGAACCGGTTGCTGCTAACTTTTTTTGGAAAGATATAACCCTTGTTCCAACTAATGCAGGTTTACTGACGTCACTCTTTTGTTGTATGGGAATAGTTTCACTTTAGTTGAAATTACGTGCGCATTACTTTGTACAGAAATGATGTTGATCTGCTGCTGGGATGAGGGTGGGGGTAGCACTTCCGTTTTTTCTCACTTTGTCCGCTTTTTATCGGTCTCGTTCGTTTTTGCCTTGTTAAGTCAACATGAGCCTTCCTCTCGCAGAGACTTCAGCCTGTCCCTGCACAGCGCCATTTGTCTCTACGTTGCTGTGCTCTTCGGAATCGCTGCCGCTTTCTTTCTGCGCCGTCTCCTCGTTCGCATCTCTCAGTACGAGCGCAGGCAGAGACAGCTTGGCAAGGTGCTGGTTCGAGTAATCGATAAACTGTTTTTTTGCTGCCGGATTTCAGCGAACTCCTCAAAAATGGCGTTTTTCGTCCTGCTTGTTTTTTACGTTCTTTATTTTCACAACGTACAGTTCTGGGATGCAGTAGTAGAATAACTATTTTCTGCTGAGTTCTTTCCGGACAGTGTCGTGAACACCATATTCCGATATATAGTTGTCGCGTCGTTTCCTGTGGTTGTGACGTCACTTCCTGCGACTTGTTCACGTTGACCCGTGTCGACCAGTGCCAAAGAGTTTCTTGAAAAATATGATCTGAAATAAGTGTAAAATATTATTCGTCCGTGGGCCACTGGACTTCAACAACTCCGGCATATTCGCATTGGCATTCATGATGAGTCGTGTTGACAATTTTCACGACCTGTGATATGATGCGCTCTTTGCCAAATCGATTTCGATTGCCTCTGGCTTCCAGGCTCGCACTGCGGTCTTGCACATGCCTGGCAGATATCTCTACAACCTGGTGATGTTGGGAAAATCTCACTTGAGTCAAACGGACTTCGACTTGGCTGCACGTAGGTTTTCTTGCTTTTATTTGTTTTTTTGTATGATTGTAATGTCTTGCTGTGCACCTTAATCGATCAGTCAAAGGGCAACGACTCGATAACCTTGCGTTTTTTTTCGGTGCCCTGGCGTTTTTGCAATTGTTATGGTTTCTTTCTCGTCTTTGAAATTCTTAACTTTCGCCAAATAAACT
>JGI24159J19872_10009173_pt1 | contig 12971 bp, 9 predicted proteins | sample Ectturendosymbi4_FD_19872 | JGI IMG/M metagenome (IMG submission 19872)
TCGCTGAAGTTTTTACTGGAAACTAGGCTACAATCCGAGTCTTTTGATACTTTGGATGACCTGCTGGGGTTTCGGGTTCAAAAGTTGTGATGTAAGTTAGTAAAAGTATTTGACCACACATTTGGTTGCTAAACAGCCTTTTTTGTAATGTATTGTGAAAAAAGAGTAGTTTCAAACCAGCATAACTCGCAGGCCGTAACATACCTGAACACATTTCAGTGCACAGCAAGTATTCAGCTTGTCCATGACCAGATTCCTCTTTTGATATTGAAGCTGCAGAAATGAATTTCACAATGTTTGGATGACCACACAGGCGTTTCAGAAACTGAATTTCTCGAAGAATTTCTCTGCTCTTGCTTTCTTCATGTGACAACAGCCTCTGTCATTGAAAATACAAACTTAACAAATGCATCGTAGAAATAGTACATACACTACCACCTTTCAANCTAAATGCACCACAAATTTTGGAAGTAGACCACCAAAAAGATTATTCTTACCAATACCACAGTGCAGGTAACATCAGTCATACANGCAATAGATTCCACCAAATTCTTTGTCAAAGCTAATTCATGGTTACTGCACGTATTATAACAAAAATTGCAAGAGTGAAAATGTCAAAGTNAAACACAAATAAATTTGGGCTGCAAAACACAAGATTCATCAACTACCCTTATAATCACAATTGCATCTCTCATGTGACAATCTGGCAGAAACCATTCATTAGTCAAATCAGCTTGATGTTGAAGACGCTGAATTCTGTCATACATATGGCTGCAACTACCAAGGCAACTAGTTGCACAGCTAACAAAGGATTAGTGAACACAATGCATAATGAACATATTAAATCCTACACTAATAGGCTGTGAAGACTGGCCTTGCAAAGCTACCTCTGTGCATCTTACAGGATTCACTAAAATGCTTGAGGTTGTTATCTGACACAACAAATTGAAATGTGAGGCCAGTATTTTTTCTTGTACAGTAGAATTTGCTTAATTCGTCACTTCAAGGGGATTAGAAAAAAGTGACGAATTAGGCGAAGTGACAAATAATGCAAACAGATGAAAACTATCACAGAAGCTGGTATACTTCATCATAGTAACTTGTATACATGGTGCTCTTATTTGCAGTAAAATACATGTTCATGACATTATGGTTGAATACAACAATTAATTCCTCTACTCTATCTGGACTCTTCCGTTTAATCTAGCACCTTTTAAATATTTAACAAACTGCAAAGACTTCCCGCGTTCTCTGAATGGGGAGTCAGGTCGTGCTTCACACCTCGTGTATAAATTCGTGAAACAAATTGCGAGGTGCAACAATTCTCAGATAAAGATCCTTGAATTCCCACACATCCTAGCTGCTTGGACATCAAAAGCCAAACTGCAAATGGCGTATTAACTGACCAAATGCTTCTAAGGGATAGAAAGAGGTAATGAATTGAGCAAATTGACAAATTAGACGAACAGAAATGTACACAAAAGATAGGAATTCTGCCAGGACCGACGAAAAAGTGACGAATTAAGTGAATTGATGAATTAGACAATGACGAATTAGACGAGTTCTACTGTACTACTAACATTAGGATAGAATATGTTTATTGGTTTGCAACCTTTTTCTACTGTGATTAAAATGCCTATGCTTTAATAAAAAACCCAATCAACTTTCTAAAACTGTTTGCATCATGAGCACCTTTTTCTTTTTTATGGAAAAGACACAGCCTCAAACAAAAGCTGTGCTGATTACACAATCACACACTTTTGAAATGAATAAATAAAAATAGCTGATTTAGTCAGAAAAAAACAACCATTTAGTGCATAGTCATACACCCAGTGATGATTGTAATTACATTGTTTAAGATAGTCCTAGCTGCTTCAAAATCATGACATTCACATGGTATCAAGACAACTTTTGATTTCTTTTGAAAACATTTGCAAGTAGGTTTACTTGTCTACAATTGTTGTGATGTTGAAATCATGTGACTTACTACGTATCTTGGTTAGATTTGTGTAGATCTCAAATAAGCCAGGTAATATGCCAGCTGTATGCTTAAGTTTCATTTTTTCTTATGCACAGACAGCAGGGTGTGCCTCTGCTTTACATTAAATAAGATCTAGCCTGTATATCACAATCATAACCTAATTTATTTTAACAAAGGTCATGAAAGTATGCAGTCAACTATTTTTTATCAATTCTTTGTCTGGTCAGCACATTGGCCTTCTCCAGCTCTATATAAACATTGCTAGAACATAACACTGGTGTTAACATGACACCAGTTTTTTTAATGTAAAATTCTGACCTACTCCTTTATCAATTTCCATTTCATAATCATGCCAAATAAATGAATTGAACACATATATTCACATTAGAGTTGAGACTCCATCTAGAGTTAAAAGTTGGCCCAAACCAATCATTTATCAGCTTGAAATCAGTATTGCACACAGACCTGTACTAGGCAACATTATCTATGAGCTCTTTACCAGCTAACGATACTTAATGACAATCGTACCTTCAAAGCATATGGCCTCCCACTATCATCAGTCGCCTCAAACACAATGGCAAAACCACCTAAACACAAAAAATGGTTAAAAACTACAGCGACTACTCAGCAGTGGAACAATTAATAAAGCAAGTTACATGCACTATAAAATTCAAAAGGAACATTACAATTACAAGAGTGATAATGCATCCAAAATTTGTTGATATCAATAAAATGTGTGTAGTTAAGACAATCTATATCTTAAATGTCAGTCAGAATTTTACCTTCAGCAATAATTCTATTAACAAAAAGCTTTTGCTTCCCAAGTTCAACAACAGAACCAACAAAGTCATTGTTAGAACTTCCACCACTAACAAAATCAAGAGCCGACTTGAAAAAAGACATCTCCACAAGAACTGTTCAGCTTTACAAATATTCAGGTGATTGAGGAATGGATTTGCTAAACCACCAATAACACAATCAAATCAGTTCATCCTGACTTTTAAAAATCAATAGCCTATGCTGAACAGACATTTGATGCAACCAAGTTAATGGTAACTAGTCATAAATGTGCTTTCTAGCTGATCTATCACATGGCTAGATTCTATAGCCATATATCTACAACGCACATAACCTAGCATGCTAAGTAAAATATGCTGCAACACAGCAAGGCAATAACTCACATCGAAAGTTGAATTTTTAGTACATGAATCAAAGAGTTTAGATCAGGGGTGGGCAACCCATGGCACGCATGCCGAACTGGCACGCGAGCACTTCTAGCCAGCACGTGAGCGAGGCCTCGGAAACGAGATCCTCCCCCCTATCAAATTGTCCATTTCTTCATTTTCGTTTGTTAAAAATCCGTCATTTAATTTAAACCTTATGTGCTTTTCATGCCATATGGCTACAAACAGAGCCGTATCAGCCGCACTCCATACTTCCCAATTGGGAGGGCCACGCTGGCACAGGAGCTCAAAATTCAGACCCCGCACCACAAATTTTGGTTGGCACGTGGAAGAATTTTGTCATTGATTTAGCCGATTTTGGCAAGCAATCCGAAAAAGGTTGCCCGCCCCTGGCTTAGATTGCTTACATAACAGATGAAATACATACTCTCTACATCATAATGTCAATGGCAAATGTTTTTTAAAAAAGATTCTTTGAATGACACTCTACTAATGAATTTCATTCAGCAAATATTACATATTTGCCCTCCATGAACTCTTATTAGCAAGTTATACAAGTTGTGAAGTTGAAGCAACCATTGGTGCAGACAAAATAGCCAACCAAAGATACACCTTGCTTCTTATTTCAGTATTGCATACTTGCAATTTAAAATACAGATTCCATCAAACAAAAATGTTCAAACTGTTAAAAATGCAAGTACCATGCATACTTCCTAAGACAAAAATTGTAATAATAATGCTCTGATGTTGAAAACATTCTTGCTGCAACACTTTCTATATAACTATTTTACTATAGCAATAGCTTTGAAGTATGAGCATAGTCTACCATAACATTATAAAAATAGATGTATCAACTGACCAAATGCCTCAGACCTGTGTGTTCATGTAGCCTAGTCTTCAAATTTCACTACTGATCTACATAACTTTTCTCAGTCAATACCCACAAATACCATCTGGAGCAATAACAGATGTTTGTAAGCTCTACAGTCACCAAATTTTTTAAAACGCCACCAATTATGGTACTGAACACTTTCATTTTAGAACTTTGATTATATTACATGATTACTGAAATCACAAAAAGGTCACCTTGCTAACATTGCCTAATATTGCTAAGGTCTCTAACATCCATAAAGTTAAGCTGCTTCACAAAATTAGGTTGGAGAAGGCTGAGGCATTTTGTAGATTTCAATCAATTCATCGTCAAGTGGGGATACAAAAAATCTGCATGAAGTTGACTTTTAAAAAAGTTGAACAAAGACACTGGATGCAACTTCCTAGTCAGTTGCATGTCCTAGAAAACTACACTGGCTAAAAACAATGGGAAAAAACAAGCGTGTGTCAAGGAATGGTACAGATGAGCCATTAAAAGTATTTTTCTGCTTTGAGAAAATAAACAAATTACAGTTTTTGCTCGTTCTTTTTCCAGCACAAGTTTCACTTAAAATTTTAGCAATGTTACATAAGCCTGTGTGTTTAGAATGGCTCTTTAACTCAAGATACACTAAAATGACCATAACAATTCTTTGCAAGTTTAACTGGGTGTACAAATTGAAAAAAATTAGTCACACTACCTCGAAAAGATGTCTTCAAAGATATACTATATGTTGGTCTTGTGCTATGTTTGTACATATATAATAAATTCTTGTATGTATACAGCGCTTATACTCATAAACATTCAATTAGCAATCACAGAAACAGTTTGGGCTAAGGCCAGCAAGTTTGGCTGTTGATTGTCAAAAGCTTACATTTTCATGTGTAAGGCATTTTGTTGTGCAGTATATATTGCTATTGTGATTGGAAAGCCCAAGTGGCAAGCACACAAAGCTTCACATTGAGGCAGTAAGCACCAATAGAGAATAGAAATAATCCAATGAGATCAATCTCTATGCCACATGGCTCAACAACCATTAGCAAATACAATGAGGAAGATCACAGGTGCTTTCAAGTGGCCTCCCCTGCTTTAGCATTTCTGAAATGCTTACGAAATCTGTCGATACAAAAGCAATCACTGCTACCTATGCTGGATATGTTCAATGGAGGCCTGGTAGAAAAATGCCCTTTTCAAAAATACGAAAAGGTTCATTCCTGCTGTTGAAGATGACCGAAGACCCAGCTAAACACCAATGGGCACACGGCAAGCAAGATCAACATCATCAATGAGCTAGCCTACAAGAACAAAGCACTGGTCATCATCCTGCAAAAGACCCACTGCATGACTGCAGACAAGCTAGCGATTCCCGACTTCTTACTAGCTGGGTCAGTCCTGAGCAGGAAGCAATGTCTTGCCATGTTTGTTCATGAGCAGTTGGAATGGACACTGGTTAATCAGTCCCTAGAGCAATCAGAGACTGAGTGGTTGTGCAAAGACTTTGCAGGATGTAAGATCATCAACATCTACAAACCTCCACCCTTACAAGTTGCAATTCACACTTATGGCCATCACAATATTCCCACATCCTAATCTGTATGCTGGCGACCTCAACTGCCAGCACGTCAACCGGGTCTATAGCCCAACATCTCCTGGTTGTGAGAGCCTGGCCTCCTGGGCAGCAGCCAACAACCTTTTGCTGCTATGCACCCCAAAGGAAATAGCCAGCTTCATATCTCACCGATGGAAAGTCGGCACCAACTCAGATCTGGCTTTTACAAGTGTCATCGATGACAACCAACTACTTGACAGACATGTTCTAGGAAAGGTTCTGCTGTCACAACACCAACCCTCTTTCAAAATGACACCAAGGCTTGAGATGTCCACCTACTGCAATCCCGTGACGCGTTGGAATTTTCACAAGGCTGTTTGGAATTACTTTTACCTTCCTAAAAGAGATTCTGTTGAGACATTGGAGGTGTGCCACCTCCACACACAACAAACATTGAGAAGGCATATTAGGCACTATGCAAGAGCCTGCTCTTTGCGACTAAACAATGGATCCAACATGGCTATCATATGAACTATGTGCCAGAGGCGGATGGAGTCTCAGTTTTGTGACTCTACATCTGATCTGACTCCAAAACGTTTTGCTCCACATCCATTCCTCCTCTGCAAATCATGGAAATATTCAAGTCTGACTCTGCAAAATTGTTAATTCTATAGCAATGGTTCTTAAACTGGGGGGAAGGGGTGCGCGTCAATAACTTTCCAGTGGGGCATAAAGCCTTATGGGTTGTGCAACATGGAAAGTTTAATCAATAAATTTACCAATAAATACATTTGTTTTTTCAGCTTATTTAAGGTCGGGGGGTCTTGAAACAAAGGACAATTTCTTAAGGGAGGCATGGTAGAATAACGGTGAAGAACCACTTTACTACAGTATCATATATAATTTATACATGTTGATTGACAGTTCTGCTTAATGTAAGACAGTGTCTATTTTGCCTCATGAGACAAAACCACTGCGGCAGCTATGATTAAAATGGTCTCATGACAATTTTAGAATGGCCTGGTTAATTGACCGTGACAACTGTAACAGCTCAGTCCAACATGCATGGATGAGGGTTGTCATGGTTTTCAGTGCTATTAAGCTGTTAGCGGTTGAGCATGTACCACCTGGTAAGTCGGGGTCATGATTGGGTCATACCACAGACATGATCAACTGTGCTTGCAAATAAATATTGCTCATTTCACTGTCACATATGATATTTCATTGACAACTACTAGTTTCTATATTGAACACCATCAGATCATCTTTTAGAAATAAAGTCAGTTTAGCTTATTGGGTTCATACATGTATTCACTGGTGGAGCGCAATCAATCACAAAACAAGAAGTTTATACAATTGCAATCGGAAAGCCCAAATAGTAAATGCACAAAGCTTCACACTGTGGCAGCAGAGCAACAATAGAGTTCATACACCACGATCACTCTATTATTGTTTGTTCACACCACATGTATTTGGGTGTTGTTCTTCGTGCACATTCCGTTCATGGTGAACCGCACATTCAACGCAACGCCAATGGAGAGGTTGCAACAACATCCCCTCCTTTTTATAATGAACCACACCGATCGCACCTTCTTTTTGTGAAGGCTGCACCTGGCACAACCTTCACATCCTGGTCACAGCACCATCTTGTTGTGATCAGAAAGCGCGAGGGGCAAGTGCGCAAAGCATCACAATGTGGAAGCATGCAATAATAAGAGTTCACACGCTGCGATCACTCTATTATTGCTTGTTCACGCCACATATATTTGGGTGTTGTTCTTCACGCACATTCCGTTCATGATGAACCACACATTCAACGCAATGCCAATGGAGAGGTTGTAGCAATACAATCCAAACATGCAGGATAGAATGTGGAAGCCTTGCAGTAGCTACATGATATTATAAGAAACATGTGTTTATTAGCAGCACATGGCAATATGGTGAAAGCAATTGTGAATAGTACAGAATACAGACCATGAAGGAATGCCGAAAAATTGTTTAGAAACTAATTCAAATTAACTTACTTCTCTCACCTATGTACATGCTTCACCTGCTCATATGTACATACCTCATCTCTTCAGCCATTGCTTGCCCACCCTAATCTGTTATGTTGATGATTGCTTTGTATATGATTTAACATTTGTTTTTGTAATATATGTTGTTCAATTGAAATGTCATGGAATTATTCCATTCATGTTTGCCATGGTCCGTTCCCCTTCATTTACTTTTTATTTTGGGATATATTGCTTGCTTTTCCAATCTTTTGTTTGCATTTATAGTGGACACATTAGTATTTTGATGTTTTGTGCATCCTTACTATATAATTCCCAGTAATATCCCATTCGTGATTCAACGTGATGTAATTGTTTGCGAACAGTCCAACCGTCGACACAATAGCCTGCAAACCTACCTAAAGTCGGTCACTGTTTCCTGTGGCGCATTCAGACACTCAACGCTTTTGTTCGTCATTCTAGTTCTGATTCAACATCAAACCAGTTTAACGTTACATGTTTCTGGCTTCATGCTCAAGTGTATCAGAATTTTTTTTGTATATCTGAATATAATCGAAAGAAACAGTCAACTTAGAGTACTACTGCAGAGTTATTAGCATACAAAGTGGTAAGAGCCTTTTATTTTGCTTTGCTTTGGCAACTTCCAGATGCCAGGTTGCTTAGTTCGGAGACCGACCTGTGCTCCTGCAACAACTAGGTTGACTCCTCAAGTAGCAGTGATCTCTGCAAAAACCTACAACCTTAGTCCCTACACATGTTTTGCATAATGTCTTGCAATTTGTTCATCAGTTTGCTTGTTTTGATGCTTTCATTGTTTTCATTTATATATTATTATTATTATGTGCTGTACTAAAGAAAAAATTCTAATTAACTTACGCTCTACCTGTGGCTCACAACATCATACCAATTGAATTGACACTTCAAAATAATCATTGTTAGCAGCAATGCAATGAGAAGGTCTATTAAGCTCAGCAATAGTGTGTCAGATATCAAAACAAGATTAACAGCTATATGCAATANAAACGACTCATTTAGAACTGGGATAGACATATAAACAATGATCAAATGTGCTAAATGTTACGAGGTATAAGTATTATGGTATATATAGCAACGATGAGTCAAACAACGGGACTGGATCAATGAAAGTCAGACGAATGCTGTAACTTGGATGACATGATACACAAAAAAGCAGATTCTTTGGTCACAGACAAGTACATAGGTATTATGTGCTTTCATCTGTAAATTTACTTCACCATGTTCTGTGTATATTTTCCCAGATGTGCTTATTTTATCTCCAACTGTTGTTTTTCAACGCTTTTCAAAAAGTCAAAGTGATAAACGAAGTTGATACTTGATTGACTAGATAACCACCATAGTCTTTCACCAATCCTATAGTATATGACACCGCACCATTCTCTGTTCACATTGATCAGCTATTATGCCATTGTATTTTCATTCACTCTAATGTTCACTAACTGTTGGTTCGTTTATTACGTGACGGCTTGTTGTATTGCTTCCGTTTATTAGCTGAGCATATGAAACAATAAGGTAGTGGCGACAGATACGCCTGGCATGACATGGTTCGAATAAAATGCTGAGTTTCTTCACTCTATCGCAGGGGTTCCCAACCTGGGATATATTTGCCTATCCGAAGGGGTGCATTTAACGTTAGCAATAGAAGATAAAATATATTTACATGTTGTTTATTTTCTAATATTTATACATATATCACTAAATATTATTTTCAAAAGTCATTATATGTTTATTGTTAAATATATCTATGAATTATTATGAGAAAATATTTTGTCACAAGTTTTAGGGGTACATGTTCATCTGTCACAATTCTGAAGGGGCACATGCTTAGCTGTTGAAATGCTTAGGGGTACAAGCTCATTTGTCAGAATGCTGAAGGGATACATGGTAAGAGAAAGGTTGGGAACCCCTGCTCTAGCAGCACCGATGTCCTAGCAGATACGTTTAACGTCTGCTGTGTCAAAGGTTTTCGGTTTGGCTGTCACCTTGGCAACTTTCATTTTGGTAACAGTGATTGCACGTTTCAATTCATGGGGCTATTTTTTCTTTACTTTTTTCAAAACTTTCCAAACTTTAGGTTTAGGATTAGTGTTAACATTAGGTTAGCATTAGGGTTAGGGCTACGGTTACAGTTAGGTTTACCTTTTACAGTTGCAACATTTCCACCAAGCCTAACTACACTCCCTTCATGTGTTATTGTTACATTACAGATGGCGCATTAATACGGTTTCAAAAATCAATCAAGATCCACAGGCGTACCTGTAGCCACTGCCAAACAACAAACCAATCAATCATACAAGGCTCAACATTTAAACAAACACAATATAGGCTACACCAGTGCTCCTTAACCTTTTTCAGTTTTGCTGACACCTGCCATCGATTGCTGCATTCCCATTCATCCCACTGCATGACCCATGTGATAATGATAACCTAACTACTGTATATACCAGAGATGGGCAAAGTTGTTCAATAGAAGAATCATTTGCAGAAAATCAAAAACACTAGTGTGCCACAAATCTAGTTTGTAATCATGGGCATCTGAAAGGGTGACAGAGGGGTCAAAAACCCTTAACCCCACGCAAACAATCCTTTCAGCACCCATGTTTGTAGTATCCATACAAACAGGTAAATAACGTACGTTTTACATAAAATTGCCCACAGTAAAAACGCAACAAACTCATTATTTATCAATACTAGAAAAAACTGGACGATATGTCGTTAAAACTATTCAAATTAATTCTCCCAAGTGTTCATTTGCTGGGTTGCACAATGTTTGCTTTTATAAACTTCTTTACAGAGAATAAAAATTCACAGCAACATGTCATGCTAATTACAGAAATGAGTCATATTGGTCTTTTATTATGTTCTGGATTATTGCTTTCTACCACCAGAAATCAACTGTAGAGTGGAATTGATTGAAATTTTTTCCACATCTTCTTGCATTTCGGTCAGTTACATTTTTACAGCAGACAAAATTGTGACTAACGGTTGGCGAACTGCACAACCATCACCAACTACATTAACAATGAATGGATTTACAATGAATGCAAAGTTTAAGCTTGGTTTTAATCAGCTGTAGAACCGGAAATAAAATTTCAGGTTCCAGCTCTGGCCACAATTCCAGGCATCTAAATGTTTCGGCTCCAACTCCGGAGGCTTTTGGCTCCAATTCCAGAATCATTGATTTTGTCCATTGAAAACTGAAAATCAAAGTATGATTTGTTCAACTTGCGGTTTTTGGACACTTGTAAATACCACAAGATGAAGATCACTAAAATCACTAAGATTGCTAAGATCGCTAAAATAAAAGGATTTTAAATCCGCTAAAAAAAAAGGATTTAAAAATTGTTCTGGATCCACTATAAAATGCTTTTTCAGATTGGATCGGCACTCAAAAGAATATAGCTAGGATCAGAGCAGTATTTGACTAAATTCACAGAAATAAAACTGCAACATTTTTGTTGTTAAAAACTAAAAAACTGTGGCTTGCTTACATTTTTGGACTGAATAGTGAAATTGGACTTGCAATTCACTTTTTTCTTTTACATTTTCTATTAAATTGGATCCAGTACAGTTGAGTTAAATGTTCATGCCTGATCTTAGTAATCTTGGCAATCTCAGTAATCTTGCCGATCTTAGTGATCTTAGCCATCTTCTGGCATTTACAGGTGTCCCAACTTGCTCAGTTGCTGACCTGACCTCAAAAACCAGAAGATCGGTGAGAAAGTGACAAAAAGTCAGCATTTTGTTCTAACCACATCACTGTCGGCGGACCTATAGCCACTTCTTTTTTGAAGTGTAAATCTACCAAACATGGACTGGAAGAAGTAAAACACACACAACCAAAAATAGCACTTAACGTCAGATCCAGAAAATGTTAATGCAGTGAACGAAGTCCATGGGGCAATCCTAATTGTAGGGAAAAAGGAACGTAAGGAAATAGGTAAGTGTTTCCCCACAAAAATTCAAATCAAACTTCCCTTTCCCTACGTTCCGTGTCTGTCTACACCAAAGGCAGGGAAATAGGGAAGGCAAGGCGAAGACTTTCCCTGCGTTTCGGATCTGCACTAAATGCAGGGAAATAGGCAAGGTAAGACGAAGACTTTTCCCTGTGTTCAGGATCTGCACAAAATGTAAGGAAATAGGGAAGGCAGGGCAAAGATTTTCCCTACGCTTAAGTTCAGCACAAAATGTAGGGAAATAAGGAAGGCAAGGCGAAGATTTTCCCCTTTGTTTAGGGTCAATGGCGTAATAAGGAGGGGGCAAGGGGGAACATCTGCCCCCGGGCGCAGCGCTTTGTCGAGGCCAAATTGAGGTGCGCATGTTAAGTAACAATTTCGAAATGTCAAATTACAATGGATGCAATTAATTACGATCAAGGAAAATGTCGAATGCCCGCGACTGCTACTCACTTGCGAAATCTCATCAAGATCACAATGGTTCCCAAAGCGAATATTCATTGAACCCTGGTTACGTTTTGAGGTGAAGTTACAGTCTCCAGCAATCAGCGCCGGCATGTGGTTTGACTGACGGTGGCGTCACAATGCTTTCAAGTTCCCAGGATTGCAAACTTTCCAACTTCGCTCTCATTTTATAATTGCGTCACAATGGACGGGAATCCAGCTAGCGTTCCCAGTGGCGCAGCAACGCAATATACCGCCCTTGGATTTTTGCACGAAATGCCGCACCCCCTTAACACCGTCGTAAAAGCTGATTAAAAATCCACACAACAGAATTAAAGCAGTGTTTGTAATTTTATTGAAAGTTCAAAATTCAATACGTCTAGCTTTCATTGAAGAAAATTCAGAAATTATATCATCAAAAGATAATGTCTCGACTAAATCACTTTCAATTGACAGTATTGCTAGCGCAGACAGCCTGCTTTCTCCCATAGTCATCTCAAGTAAGATTTCATCAACTTAAGTTTTGAAAAACTTTTTTCGCGGCTTGCGATAGAAACGGCAACAGTGAGGTAAAGCTTAAGACTCATAAATGAATAAGGTGTTGATTCACATAAACGATGTTTGCTTAACCACTGCAGTACGTCCAGCGCTGTAGCGTCATTTTTAAATATAAAAGCACTGGATTGTACTACAGTAAACAAACTTTAGCCTTGCGGCAAGCTTCTGAGGAATCTGCCTGCTTTCTGTTTTCATTCTTCTGCGACGATTAAAACTTGCAAGCGCATTTATTTTTCATAGTTAAAGGCCACAAAGATGGCGGCAAGTAAATCAGTCACAGTTTACTTAACTACCAAAGCTAAAAGCTAAATTGACTGAACAATGCTATAGCTTACAAGTTACAACCGACATTCTATTATGACTTCAACAGCATGGGTATC
>JGI24159J19872_10009174_pt1 | contig 12969 bp, 8 predicted proteins | sample Ectturendosymbi4_FD_19872 | JGI IMG/M metagenome (IMG submission 19872)
CACTAAATACAGTAGTCCCCACTTATTAAGCCCAAAATGGTCCGGTTCAGAATTACTCCACTTATTCCTGTAATAAAAAAATGCTTTAATAAACTCAAAACCCCACTTAATAAGCCCAATTTCTCAACACATTTGGTTAAAATTGGATGAAAAAGCTTTGCAACTCTTGCTTACTTGTCTTTCTTTCAATGTTTTCAAACTTCATCACGCTGCTGATCTAGTTCTTAATTAACTGTTTCATCAAAGATTGTTTATTTGTGCCATAATCAATAGGCAAGATAACTGGCGCTCTGCAGCATTTTCAAAATGGCAAAGAAACGTGCAGACCTAACCTTGTCTTGACGTTTTAGAAAATTACGTACTACGTAGCATTGCCAAGATGCAATCAATGAGGTGCTGCCAAACAACAACATCTCTCTCAACAAGATTTATGAATTGAATGGCCATGTTTGACAGCTTCTATGCCAACAACAACCAATGATGCAACTTACTCTTGAGGGTTTTGCATGGAAATGAATATATACTGTAATAAACAGAAAATTGCTCATTACCTGTACCTGTGGTATACAGTGTTAATAGATTTAGCAACTTATAGTGATAATACAGTCAACCATACTCATTTCTGCACATGACAGTGGCAAAAATTTGTCGCAATTTAATAAGCCCAAAATTGTCCCATCCCAAGGTGGGTTTAATAAGTGGTGGCTACTGTACATATTTCCAGCTTAAATGCTCCAACTCAAATGCTTAAATTGAAATACTTTTTCCCATTATCAGATTTTATATTTATGACAAACATTCTTCTATGTGGATCCATTTCAAATGCTAGCTCATATTCAAAAAGTTGGTTTAGAACTGACACCCACCCCATCATATACAAATGAAACACTTACTGCAAAGTTCTAACAATCAAGACAAGCCCTGGATTTTACAAGATTCAAGTTCCGTTCCATTTATTCTTGCTTTTGTACTACCTTTGGAATGCTGTGAGGGGTATGCAGCACACATCTCATCTTGCTTGTGCTGTGAACCACATAGGTACGTTTGCAATGAATGCTGCACTGATGGCGGGAATGTATTTGTATTTATCTCAGCATGATGATGCCTCTCAGCTGTGTGGGAAAGAATTTGACCTTTAACCACAACCACCAATCCAGTTTGTGGCACTGATTCTTTTAAATGCATGATTTGATTTTCGAAAAACTGTGCTAATTTATCAACTTCTTGCGTCAGCTGAACATTTTTGAAAAACAGATGTAAAAACCATGTATAAAAAGAACGTCATGGAAATGATACTGAAAGCATGGCCACACCTTGCTTCTCTTAATCTAAAGATCATACCATCTCAAACAAATATCACTGCAATTTTCATCCCTATGTTCCATTAGCAGAGTGATAAAGAACATGTAACTGTTATAGCTGAAACAGGAAAAAAAACGAACCCGTGAAAAAATGTCCACTGCAGTGCTTAGCAATTTTTGCTGCAAGTTTTGGGTTTTTTTTCTTGGTGTACACCAGCAACTCACTGTGTTTATGGGCAACTGTTCCCAGGTCTATCAACCAAGTATGTGTTTCATGTAACTTCCACTTGTTTCAATTTCTGTGCACTTCATGCGTAAAATAAGAAGAAAGGTGTTTGCCGCTCAGTGTGCGATACATCTTCGCTTTTTGTATTATTCGCATCTGTAGATTTTTGTCTGTTCTTCAGATTAAGAAAAGGCGAACTGTTCGACTACTTGACGAAAGTGGTGAAGTTTGGCGAACGGCTGACTAGGTACAATATTTTTTAATGTGCAACTATCCTCGTGATGTTGTGTCAAACGACGTTATGTTTTCTTTAACGATTTCAACGTTCTTCGCTGTATGTGTATGCTGCACGTGATAGCCGAAATAATTACATGGTGTGATGTTGCCTTGCTGATTCACTGTTGTTTAGAATTTATGTTGTCCACACAGAACGAGCTAGCTCTTTTGTTAAGTTCTTAATTACTGTTTAACGTTGGTTTTGCGACTAGTTACGCGTCCTCTCAAGGTGTTCACAAAATTGCTGATGCCGTTAGGGCGTGTCAACAACCTTTCTACCCATACACCAAAGTAGCGTAATTCAGGTAAGTGTTACTTTGACATGGTTTTTGGGTCTTTGCAGATCGACTATGAGGTCTTTGTTGGAGGCAGTGTCATATCTGCATTCGAAAGACATCATCCATCGTGACTTGAAGGTATTTCAGTGTTTACATGTCATTCGTGCGGCATAACTCTGTTGTTATGCAAAACAAATCAAAGGTTTATACAGGACTTATTACATCTGATCTACACAGTCTTGTTATCCGATCAGATTAGCGCTAATGCTGCGCTATGTGTACGTGTGTCAAGAGCTGATGATGCCTACTTTGTAGGCGAAATATATATTCTGTAAGATCTTAGTGTCTGATTCTGTGCTGAGAAAGGATTTCTTTCCATAGACAGTGTGTTCTATGACATTAGGCGTACTCAACATTATGCATTGCTATGGTAGACGTGGAGAACTTACTATGAGAACCTAATATTGTGTAGCCGATATCCGTGCAAACTCAAGTAAAAGGCAATGTGTTTCGCAGCAAAAGTGCTCTATTCAAACTGCTGTACTAGGTAATGCATTTACATTACTAAATGCGACTCCTCACAGTGATTCCTATTGTAAAACGCAAAACCTCCAACATGGTCCGCGCAAATCACCTGGTATCGGCTGTAAATGTAATGCATGGATGTCCACATCAACAAAGCGTTAATTTGTAAAACGAAAGAAGCGTTCTCACTGGTGCGTTGCTACGCAGTGAAAAGCTCCCTGGCAACATTGCCGGCATTCGAAAGCTTTTATCAACGAACCTGCTCCTTCACTTGCCCCCGCACTATCTTCGACAGCACTGCTGTCGTGCTATTCTTCATGCCAGTCTCGTTTCCGGTAACCTTAGCTTGCTCTAGCCGCGCTTCCGATGCGGTCACGATGCTCAGTGGCAACTCTGTTGATAAATGCACGCTTGGGCTTGTGTTTGCAATAGGGTTGACGACTTTTATTTGCGAACTTTCAGTGTTTTTTGATTAAAGCATAGAAATTTGAGAGTTTGTAGCGGGTATGATACGCTTGCTTAGCGCAAGAGGTTTGATGTTTGTGTTGTTGTTTTTAAGCCTGAAAATATTCTTCTCGATGATTCTTTGCAACTTCATCTCTCAGACTTCGGTTTTTCCGTCAGAGTGAGGGAAGACCAGACGTTCAAAGGTAGGAGTTTTCGCGCGAAATAAAGAAACTGAAAAATTGAAAATGCCTCTCTCGTTCTGCAAGGTAGTGACTCGACCTTTTGTTATACTTCCGCAATGTTGATACGTTTCGCCAACTTACTCATGCCTGTTCCCTTCATTTAATAGTTATGCATTATGATCGCGTATTCATCGTGTCATCAGTTGCGCAGGGAGAAAATCACGAGTCTGTCGTTGTTACCTTGCGTCGACGTCGTGTGTGTAAAACACTGTTTAAAAAAAGAAGCTGTCAATACGTAACGCAACAAAACGTACACAGCAACGCGCCCAATTTAGCTTGCTAAAGGTATAAACTGAAGAAGTTGTCGAAGTAAGATATCGGCTAACGTTTTCATTGGTTTATGTACGCTCCGCTGGCCAGCCACTGCCAATCGAACGTGTATCAAAAGGGTATGATATTTTTGCAAGCTGCTTTCATTTGTGACTGTGTTGTAACAGATTTATATGGAACGCCCGGGTACATGTCCCCAGAGATGTTGAAATGCAGCGTCGACGAGAACCACCCAGGATACAGCAAAGAGATAGACATATGGGCGTGCGGAGTGATCATGTATACCTTGTGAGCACGATGATTCTTTAAAATAATTTTAGCAGCATTGATTACTTCCCTTTATTAACTTTCATTACTACCTTGGATACGTCAGATGGCATATATTTTGCTTAAGATTTTGTTGACTAGACTTTCTGGCGTCGTTCGTCGTCTCAAGTTCTATGATCCACAGTAAAACCGACGCTCATGCGATCTCGTTACTGCCGCCTGGTTACGTAGATATTCACGTGATCTCGTGCGTTTGACTGTGACGCAACGCCGCGCCCGATCCTAAGTGACGTAGGACCTTTTGTTGAGACGCTGCTTCGAGCATTCCCAAGCCCTCTGTCGTTTGACGGTGACGTGCTTGACAACATATACGTCAATCGGGATGCCAGCTGTGTGTTGTGCGTTGTCAACGACTGCCTCCTGAACTGTAGCTGTGCGACTTCCTAGCAGGTTGTTGTTGTTCGCGAAGACACAATCAGTGTGGTTACTGTGGCCGTCTTTGGTAACGAAGTGTTGCAGTTTACCTGCGCGTTGCGCACTGAGGTAAACAGATCGGCAAAAATAGCCGCCTTCGCTTGCACTTCACTTGACTCGACCTTTTCCAGTCCCGGAACTTTTGTCAACGTCACAAAAGTGTTTCGAACGTCATAACGTGCAGTGCTGCGGCATAAAAATGGCGGCACGCGCCGATCAATAGAGCGACAGTTGCGCTGCTATCAAGCGTTTTTGTGAGTAAAAATCAAATGTCATCTGCAAGGCGATGTGTTGCTGCGCACAGTGTTCATATGTCAGCGCAAATAAAAACACGGTTGTGTTTTCGTTATTTTTAGACTGGCGGGAGTTCCCCCTTTCTGGCATCGACGTCAAATAATCATGCTGAGAAGAATAATGGAAAGCCAGTACTCCTTTCCCACCCCGGACTGGGACGACATATCCGAATCGGCCAAAGACCTGGTAAGTCTTCCAGAGCGTACGTGCTCTGTCGCAGGTCCAGTGCGTGTTGCAACATGCCCCTTGGAAGCAAGCACGCGCACATCCACAAATTGCACCACAGTGCGGTCGTCCAAGCGCAAGTGTTTCTTTCAGTTCGAGCGTGTTTTCGTGCGGGTTGTTTTTGCGGTGGTTCCCGTTAACAGGTGCAGCGTTTGGCGCTCGCGGCCGAAAGGGAAACTTTGCATTTATTGACCTTTCAAGCCCGTCCTACGTTCGTTGTGCACCGCGCCCTAATTCGCCAAGGCCGCCTGTGTCTATCACGATGGCCCCGATTTCGCCAACCTTTGTGTGCGCGGTTGCGACAGCGCCGTCGCGCCTCGAGCAGAAGCACCGCTCATCGCTTCGGTCGATTTGCGATACGGCGTGTACAGGCGTGCTACGTGCATTGTGTCGCGTCGTCCACCGCTTCGTGCCAGATGCCTTCTCGCCCCTGGTTGCCGCGATTTTTGACCGGAATGTTTCCAACGTGTTTTGTTTTGTTCTACCGCTCATCGCATTCACCTGCGAATTTCGAAGCGTCTCTCTGTTCGAATCGCGTTCCCTTCCGCTCGCACGCCTCCGACAAACGGCGTTTTAGACTTATAATATTGCGACGGTGTTTCAAGCGTAGAGACATCTTCCATCCAGGAATGCTTTACGTGCTATTGTTGCTCGGCTCACCCGTGCAAGGAAACCTTTCGGTGCTGCTACGCTATGAGCAACAAACTTACTGGTCCATCCAAGACTGAATGTAGAATAAATTAAAACTCAAGGTAGAAGACACGTCGTCGAAATAAAACCATTGGAAACAAAGCAGTTGCTGTTTGGTGACGTGTTAAGACTTCAATCCCATCGGGAATATACTAGTACCTTTAAATTTGCGTTTCCGATGTTTTACGCGTACTAGAAATCACCTGCGCCACAGTAGACCCAAGAGTTTTTTACCCTACTTTCCAAGGGAGTTGGCACTGGTTTTGTTGCTTGCGTTGTTGTTCTCATACCTTAGGTTAGTCCGGAAGTTTTCCATGGCAGTTTGCCGCCTGGGTCGCGCCTTACTTTCAAATATAAATGTAAGATTAATGTCAACGAATGTGCAAGCGCCCCTCCTTACGTTACGGCGATCGCTAAAGCAGTTAGTTTCATCCTGTGCTTGACAAGCAAATGCCGTTGCGCGCATGGTCTCTGCGACGTGCGTTAAGTTTCCGAGAAAATGTCCCTTTTGACTATTGATTTTATTCCAGTACGTTTGCGTAGTGCGTGTCTATCTTGCAACTGCAAGATCTCGCGTTTGGCTGAACTCACACGACCTTGTCCGTGTTCTTTGTTTGTCGATCATGCCTCCGCGAGCTCATCGATGATTACACCAGTTAGACCGGTTGTTTATGAGACGCTCATAGCTGTGCCACCGCTTAAGCGGCAGGCAGCCCATGGAACAGGTTGATTTGCGAGCTTCCTTATGTCTTTGCCTCTAAGCGACGCATGATTTATACGCGATGCTAATTTTATCAAAGGTCTCACGAATGCTGCAAGTGGACCCGGAGCAGAGGCTGACCGCGAAAGGTGCTCTTGCTCATCCTTTCTTCCAGCAAGTCGACGAAGCTTCGAGATACACCCTTAAACCTTTTAACGCGAGAAGGAAGTTTCGGGTAAGTGCACAATCTTTGAGGCGGTTCAGGTTCAAGACGATTTGTCCGTGAGCGGAACGTTGAGGATGATGATTGTAAAGAAGCCTTTTTAGGGTCAGGGCGTTGAGAAGATCATGTAATTAGGAAATATTTCCTCCTCGTTGCCATAAAACTAGACAACCAGGTAGGATTTCCTTCGTTGCTTATTGGAAATTTTTTCTGCCGTCTCGTAGTTCAAATAACCGCCAACCTGAAAGGAAGCCCCAGCAATCGTGGTTCACAAAAAGTTATCTTGACGCTGGCGATCGAAAACAGTCTGTTCGTAAGCGGCACAAATACCAGGTATCCTATTTTTAGGAGGTGATGACGTTGCTTCCCGGCTCTGCCGCGACAGTACACCAAACCGTGTTATCAGGATTGCACCAGAGACAGAAAGCGACGATGGACGGTAACCGGTCGTCGGTAAACCACAGCAGTGGCAACCAACGGGGTTTTATAGTTAAGCAAGAGGAGACGGCAGTTTTAGATGTCCTGCGCGAGGTGGGGTCAGCCCGGGCGTTGTTTGGACTTTGTACTCTACCTGCGTTGTACCGGGGTCGCTGGCTCGCGCGACCCCGGTTGTTCATGCACGTGTACACTGTAGTGAAGGATTACGGTTAGACAACTGCCAGGTTGCGGTTTGAAGCGGATGCTCTGGGCTCGCGTCGAAGCTGTCGTGCCAAGTAGTACATCAGCGTTTCTCTCTGCATCAAACCCATATTGCCCTGGTGTGTAAAGCTTCGTTGCGTAAGTTCCGCGTCCTGCCACTTGGTCGCGAAGAGGAGACTGCAATTTTACGAGATACCTTGTGCGAGACGGGGTCAACTCGAGCGCTTGAAACGGTCGTTGAACTTCGTACTGTGGTCGGAGCGCAGTTGAATATGAACACTGTTTTCTTGAAGGCGTTTTGAGAGACCGAAAAATTTGTCCGACAGTCTCTCGAAATATAGTAAAACCTCGTTTATGACCATCTCGGCATGTGGATGAAATAGTTGCGGTCTCTTAAAATGCATTAGCGGTCACCAAAGGTCAAATCTTTGAAAACACCCTGAATATGAAGAAACGAATGCAGACAAAAGATTAACAATCAATGCGTCGGCTCCGACACGCGTTCGCCACTGCGCTGAATGAGTTTCAGCATTTTTGGTTGCTGGAACACTTGACCCTCGGGCGGCACTGCACGCATACGCCCTTGGGTGCATGCAGCTCACCCAGATATTGAGAACCTGCGCAGCTGGAGCATGGTGTTTGCAAGGACATGCCTGTGCAGGGTGGGCGCAGTTGAGTCACATATTACTGTGCTTTTGAGTTTTTTCTATTAGGTTGTCATCGTCAACAGTGCGCTCCATCAAGCGACCGCTATGTCACGTATTATATTTTCTACGAAAGCCGATGCGTCAAAACTTCAAAGCCGCTGCCGGGCGGCGACGGTACAATTTTCATGATCGGGTAATTCCCCCGCACTTGGCAGAATGAAGTGATTCTTCGAAAAATTGATTCATGTTAAAAACGATTTCGGGAACCGGTTTTATTGCCCACTCCGAAGCCATTTCAAGTGGAGATATATTTATAAAAAATTCCAGATCAGAAAGAGCACTGCGCTGTTGTTATGCACGTTTCCACGTACGGTACAATAGCAGAAGGGTGAAAACATCTTTGTAGATCGCAGCACGCAATCGTGACGCATGGGTAAACGAAAGTCAAATCATATGTTCCAGCAATGCTCTGCAGCGGAAATCGCTGACCTCACATCCTTTAAAGGGCAACAATAGTCGCGCAAACATCTCCAAAGCGCGCCGTTGTTGCTGTTGTCGTGCTGCTGTCACTGTACACGCACTTGGCTGCTTTTGCAGAGGCGTGACATTCGTGACGGCGACAACTTTCGCTTGTTGCCCGAACAGTGACGTTCAAATTCTTTTAGTGGCCCGTGCAACCGATTTGGCGCTGTACAAGAAAACGAAGTGCTCTTGGCAGATTTTTTCGTTTCCGTGTGTTGTCCAGAAATTTGTTAATCAGTCTGCTAAGAACTCATCGCAGCACTATGCGGCAGTGTGGAAGGTTATGACAGCCCCATCCATGCGTGTGTTCTTTGCAAGCTCCACTCATCTATGCTTGTGCTTCATCAAAGTAATTGTGTTAACGTCATCTAGCGTATACTCTTATATTACCGCCGCTTTATCTATCTTCATGTTCTTTCATGTATCTGTGTGTTCTTTGCTAGTACCATGTATGCTGAAGTCTATTGCGTTGCGTGTGGGAGTAAAGACCATACTCGCGCCCACTTGCGAAACTTAGCGCTTCCCAAGCGGGTGTGCCTCCAGTTCAAAAACCCAGGCGTTATACAATATTTACTGTGGAATTAATCACTTTCCTATAATTCAATCAAAAAAGTGTTTTCCCATAAATCAATGAAAAGTCACTGGAAGGCTGTGCATGAGCTTCCCTTGATGCGTTGTTATTTCTTAACTCAATCTGGAAGTTAAGCGCAATAAGCCGTACCTTTTTACAATCGAGTTCAACCATATTGCCGTTGTGTTCAGGTTGCCATTCACGTGGTCGTGGCGAGCCTCCGCATGATCGGCATGGCCAATCAGAGGCGCCTGCTCAAGTTCTCGATGGCCTCGTGCGACCCGTACGCCGTCAAAAGCCTCCGGCGCGTCATCGATTCCGCGGCGTTTCGAATCTACGGACACTGGGTGCAGAAAAGCGCCGATCAAAACCGCGCCGCCCTGTTCGAGAACACGTCGCGAGCTGACCAGCGCCGCTTGACCGAACTCGAGAGGACGAACCCTGACTCGCTGGTTCCTTCGCCTACGAACAGTTTGATTCTGCAACCTGCGTCGTGACCTTCGTCTTAAAACGACCTTCCGTGGCTTCCACAAGTCTTGCCTTCACGTGAAACGTGCCCTTGCTCGTGATGCCGTTTACTTCTGCTCTTCATTGATGTGTTACTTTTTTCTTTCTGTTTTAGCAAAGTTTAGCACATGCTGCCCTTTGAAAGCTATAAGAACGAAGACCGTTGGCCATCGTTCGCGTCAGAGACGGGTCGAAGTTACCTGCGTGGTTTTACTTATGACGAATGTCGTGACGTCATTCTTTACGACTGTGTTTTATTTATTCTGAAACGTTCCGTTGAAATTAAGGGAATGTGCATTTTATTACAGAGAAGACGTAGGAATTCAAAAGCACACACCCATGGACGTCGCAAGGATTTTTTCCAGTGAGGGGGGCAAGAGTGGGTTTTTGCAGGTGGTGGCCGACAGTGATAACATTTTCTTTTGCCACCTCGAGTCGAAACTAAAAGAAACATTTTTCTACTGAAAAGATAACAGGAAATTTCAAAATCCGGTGGGGGGCATTGCTCCCCCGCACACCTTTTTCGGCGCCCATGCACACACTTCGCTGTTAATTGCCACAGCAGACCGTTCACACCGACAGTCTCTGACAATGAAGTTGTGCAGAGGGAACAGTCTCTTGCAACTGTGACAGTACGACACCGTGACATACAAGCACACGCGTGTTTTTCCATGCAAGGTGTGTTTCGCACGTTCTGAATTTGAAAAGCTTCTCCCGGACGTGAACACCAAGCACGTGTCAACGAGTTTTGGCCAATGATATTTCGCTTCAGCGGAGTATCTTCACCCTTGTAGGCAAATCCCCACCTGTAGCAACTGTTTTATGTATCTCTTGCGCTTGTACCCGTTTCGTTCATGGATGCGTAGTTGCTGAAGTTGCCTTGAAATTAAGCGCCCTGTGTGACGATGACGCCCGTTGTGCTTCATCCCATTTTACGTCAACTATAGGCCACTTGCTTTCTGAAATGTCTGGCGTCTGCGAACTTCTTAAAGTGCAATTCGCGCTTACTTGCATTCCCAATTTGTGCAAGTGAGTGACTGAAACACCGATGATTGGCTTATCTTCCTCCAAGACACGCCACGCCCACAAACATTGAGTCCAATGCCTCGTCACGGTCTTAGCTTCACCAGCAAACGTCATGTTCGGTGCCGCAGAGCAACTGTTGTATTTGAAACGGGTGATTTTAAGCAGCGGACCTATTGCTGTTATATTTGAAAGCGGCAGAAATTTTGCAGTTGGGTAAAATTTTATGTTTTGATTCGCGCAAACCGTTTCTGAATTCGTTGTGGTGACTGCTGACCTCTTTCACTCTAAAAAAGCAGCCCTGAAAAAGGGTGCTGCACGTTCTGGTTCCGAAAGTTATTGAACTGCGATCCTCCCTATGATATTGCCAGCCTGTTGGGTTAAGCTGTACGTCTCCATTTGCGAGCGTGCACATCCCCTCGTTAGTTTCTTGTGATGGTATTAAGAAGCGGGTTTTTGAGACGTTTTAAAAAAACAATGGAATTTTTGTGCTCGTCGGAATTCAGCTGCTATGTGCGTTTATCGGCTTCTCTGCTTTGCTTGGTGTTTTTAACGACAGATCGTTTGTCACAGCCGAGAGAAAATTGCATTCGACCTAAAACGCATTGCCAAACGCCCTTATCCGCCATCTTGTCTTGTACAGTAGCAGCGTGATAAGTTGCTGGCTACTCAGGATAGCGGCGATAAAAGTTCCACGACGATTCTGTTAGCTTGTATTGACGCCTCGGATTCGGAGGGGTGTAAACATAACATCGGACAACTCGCGCCCGCTGACGTGAGCTGCATACCGCCGGCAGTACGTCGCTGCAAATGCATGCGTATTACCTGGTGCTTACACTGTGTCGACTCGCATCCTACAGCCTTGTCGTTTTCCAGCTTGGTTGCTTGTGCTTGTGCTGGAGCTGGTTCGTTTTACGGTATGCGTAGATATTTTATGATCTTTTGCTCGTTGTACAGGAGTTCGAACAAGCAACTGCATTGACCGCCGTCTGGTTGTGTCTTGATGGGGGGGAGGCAGTGTTCCGAAAATTTTTGCTTTTGAATTGAGGAAAACTACACGATCTTCAGTTACGTTGCATTCGTAACTCCCGCTTGTGATTCATTCAGTGTTGCGTTACCTGTTAAGTCACCATGCTCTCTTGACATTGCTTCTGGGACTTAAAAGATACCCACAAGGAGAACTTAACTGGACAAAGGTTTAATCGGATTAGTTGCAGCACGACGCAAAAGTCCGACCTGCCCGGGAAAGTCCTCGACAAAAGCAGGTGTTGTCTCGAGGAGATCGCATAAGCTTCAACACAACATTGCATCAAAGAAAGTTTGTATGAACGTAAAAACGTTTATGAGAAAAGTTTGCACAAAATTGAACAATACTGCCAAAAACACGCGTTCTCTTTATAAACACAGTTATATCACGTCTCTAAATACACCTGTTGCGGAAAGTTGGTGAACCATATTTCATGAATGAAAATATTTTGAGAAGAAACTTGAAAAAAATTACTGAAAAATAATGGGTCAGCTACTGTGGTAAAGGGAAAACCCACTGATCCTCGCAGAAACACGTACTTATCACAAACTTCACCTGTTACTACATTTATTGTTTTCTGTTAAGCCAAGATGACCTCTCGACGTTGCCTCTGAAATTTTTTAAGGTACTGAAAGTGGAAGCTTGCGCAAGCTCTATGGCACTTTACAATAATGAATTGTTTGTGGTTCTGGCCAACGTTCGGTCCTCCAAGGACCGCGACACGCTTTTGGGCCAAATTTAGCCATAACTCAGCGAGCGATAGCCAGCGGGGGAGCCAGTGGTGCCCGGCCCCCCATTTGAAATCGGTGCCCCCCCATTTCACGTTTGGTTCCCCGGTTACTGCACACATCCAATACTGTATTTTAAAAAGATTGCCCCCCCTGGTGCTGAATCCTGGGGATAGCGCTGGAGAGTCACTTAACGGCTCATTTAAGAAGCGGATTTTCGTGTAGTTCCTTTCCCTGCTCAGGGAACAGTGGACATCGCGTAATTCAGTTTTCAACTAATTTTTTAAAGACTAAACATACTTATTAACCTGATTCTCTCAGCAGCTGATTTTTTCGAAGCGTTCTTTTCAAGCAGTGCTGTCGAAATATGCATATGTTTTGTATTTTTTGAGTAAGGGGGTTTACTGCCAAGATGGCAGTGGTTCCTAAACACCAAGAGCCAATTCACCCAGGATTTTCGACACCCCCGCTGAGGTAACTTCAAAAACATGACTGTATGGGTGACAATTGCCAAAATGACCATTAACGTTTTAAGAGCACAGGAACATTTTTCAAGAACTCGGCAATTTCAAGCATATCTGACCCGAAAAAAACAAAACTTGTATTTCGATAGGTATAGATTTTTCAAAAACAAACATTTTCCGTGGGAGGCACGCAAGGTGACTCCTGCGAAAAAGACAAAATTCCTTTTGCAGGTGCAACCAGTGCCGGATTAAGTTGGCGCGGGGCCCGTAGCATATAAACAGCGCGGGGCCCAAGTTAAAAATACACTGGAATAAGTGAACAACTGTTAAATCAATAAATGAGAAGTTACCATGATAACTTCTCCACTGTTGAGAAACGTACGTCACAGAGCAGTGATAACGC
>JGI24159J19872_10009179_pt1 | contig 12967 bp, 8 predicted proteins | sample Ectturendosymbi4_FD_19872 | JGI IMG/M metagenome (IMG submission 19872)
CCAAAATAAGGAACATTTGCGCGCACAACCCCTCAAGGGGGGGCTCCAAAAAGGGGGGGGGCGAGGCAAGTGCCTTGCTCGCCTCCCCTTAAACACACCACTGTTTGTAGGCTACAATTTGTCATTGTAATGAATATAACATAAATTATCAGCGGTGTCCTAAGACAGAGAAGTTCATAACTGCAAAATATCCGGCAACGCCTTAAAACAGGGAAGTAAAACACTCAGTGCTACCTTAGCGCAGTTCAAAACTTCAAAACTTCAAGGCTGCACGGATGTTTTGTCGAATAGCAGTCGATCAGAAGATATGGGGCTGGGATGGCTGACACCCCGGGTTGACAGTTTGAAACTTGTAAATTACACAAGAATTGAGAGTGCGCATAAAGTAGGCTACGCAAGAAAATTTCGTTCTTTATTATGTGGCTGTTATGTGTACAATTACTAAGTAAAAAGAACAGATACGGGCTTGCATGGGTGGCGGAACCTTTTTCAAAGTGGAGGGTGCAAGGGCATGTCAGAAGACTGTAGAAAATTTTTGTTTTTTTAAATTGGCAAATGTGACATCACAAGCATTGTAATATGACGTCATTGTCTATACACCATATGAAGGTCTAAATTGCAGTATTTTAGACAAAATTACACCACTATCAAAACGTATCGGTGAGCCACCTCAAATTCAAATAGGCTGTTACAGGGGTGACCCAGGTCAGCAGCGTCACTCAGGCTCATCATGCGATAAATCAGCCTTCATTCGGACTGAATAAAACCGTTCGACGCTTGTGTCACTGACATTTCCATCTGCTTTCATTCTGGCTGGCAGTATGGTTGCTCTGAGACGTTAGTTACGTAATAATAAATGAGAAGTTCTCATGATAACTTCTACATTGTTGAATAACGTACATCACAGAGCAAAGATAACGCCATGGTCAGTCTTCTGCTTACTAGGCTCATTCATATTAGCCCGAGTTGTTGGACAATTTATCGTTCGTTTGAAATTCATCTCGAAATGGGAATTGTTTCTTGGATTGGACCTCAAATCCAATGTTTTATACAAATCCATTGCTTCAAAAAACATTCAGTCCGATATGAATTATGTTTTAAAAAATACTTAATTGCATAGGGCAGCTCGGACTCTATTGGATGAGCCCGAGTAAAGCTCGAGTGAACGAAGTCGAGAGAACGCCTACTTCGAACGATATTGTTTTATTCAGGTCACCTGCAACATGAACGCCAAAGGCCAGACATGGAACGCAAATATATGAACAGTGACAAATGACAAGGTCCAAAGAAAACAGGCCGAGTTAACAACTTAGTGCAATGTGACCGTGGGTGGTGGCAAGACTCGGGCTAAGCCCGAGGAGCCCGTGTGCCGGAGTCACCACAGAGCTGTTTAAAACACCACGAACACAGCTTAAAAACAGGCAAAAATGACACAATATTGATACCTGTCTTAAACACATTCAAAATCACTACTTTTCCACATCTTGAACACAGAAGTAACATGACTGAATACTCATTCTACAACTGCATTGCATACCAGAATGCAAATACAAGGCAAAGCATATGCATCAACCAGCGAATGGTCTGCTGTAAGGATGCCAATTGTGTTGCTAATGCAGAAATAAATATTGCTATTTAGTGTTGCCAATGTAAAAACAAAAACACAATTGAAATTGACCTGTGAAATATTTCATTTTGTGTATAAGATGCAACAAAATTAACTTTTTAGAATGGTGTTAAAACGCTTCAAATTACGCCAATTTAAATGGTGTTGTACGAACTTTTTCCTACACACCAGCATGGGTGTCGGAATGGGGTCAGGAATTTGAAATTTTTAGCAAAAAAGGTGTTTTCTTAGTTTCGAGTAGTAAAAAACAAATTTCACCACTTTTGGCACCCTCTAGAAAAAATTTTGAAAAATCCCATAGTGCCCCCTGGAAAAAATCCTTCCGACGCCCATACACACAAGCATGTAAATTTACACAATTTTTGTAAACATTCAATTGAAAGCTTTAGAAGGTTTTCTTTAGGCTTTAGAGGAATCAGCCGATTGGGCTTTGCTTTCATCTTTTTGCGATGATTCAAACTTGCGCATATCTGTATTCAAGCAACGTCACTCCACAGGTGAAATAAGCAAGGAGTCAATCACAAAATTTTTTGATTTGTGATTTGTTCCACTGTATACTATCTGTAATTTGCAGGCAGTGAATTTTGTAAACATTTTGTGTTGTATTGCACCGTCTGGCAACACTGTTCAGCAACACCAATGCGGTAAACAAGCCACAGCAGGGTGACAGATTGGGCACGGTGTATTCTGCCAAACATTACGAAGTCCTGCCAAATTCATTGCCAAATTACGAATAATATAGACCTAAAGTATTACAAATAATACTAACAAAATTCTGCTAAAATTTTGCAACATTTTTTTCATTAAACGATTTACTTTAGCAATGGATCCAATACTAATTTTGTTGCTTGAACTTATTCTGACAAAATTCGAAATTGAAATGTGGGGGCCAGACCCACCCAGAAATAAAAGTGGGGGGGCCTAAGCCCATGCGGCTCCCCCGGTTCGGCTACCTATACGGGCTTGCATGAGTCACTATGATCAATCTGCCTGAACTGCCAATTAATGACGAAGCTCGAACAATGCTATTGCAAGAAACAGGTGTGCGGCATATTGCAATAACAGGTGTGCGACTGTATTAGCACAAAACATGAAACGGGAAACTAGCGATGCATCATTAAATCAGCTAAATCAAGCACGTTGAAATTGGACAGTTTTGAAATTTGACTCAGAAAATCAATTAAACGTTCAGAATTATCTTCAGTGTTGATGTACTTAGACCCAACAAAAAATCAACTGTTTTGAAAAGCCCACATAAAAAACAATAAAACCCACCAAAATCCTGCTCTTAACTTTTCCTTTGAAAAATGTGCTATGAAGCAAAAAGTAAAATAAGCAGCACATTTGTACAGTTAACAACAAACCTTCTTTAATGAAACAAAACAAACAGCAGCGAAATTTGAAGGAACTGAAAAAAGAGAAGAAAAAATCGAACAGTTTGAGTAAATTCTACTGGTTATCTTCATCGGCTCTGAAAAATCGGTACATTTTAATCAATTTTTCTGTCTTCTGTGCATTCAAGCTGTTTCTGATGTTGGACTATGCCAAATCATATTTTGAAAAAATACGCTATGTAGAATGTAGATGCTGAATTAGCTGGGCATGTACATAAACTTGAAGTGAACTGCAGAGTTTGTGTGGGAGTGGCTTTTCTCTGTTTTCTGTGCGCATTCTAGAATTGACCAACAACACTTTGCCAACACAAAGATTGGGTACATTTTTTTACCCTCACATTATAATGCCATAATAGCTATAACAAGTTATTTTTGTGTGATTCTGCAAATGGTGATAATGCATAATGCAATAAAAACAATTCACAATGGGGTCCTTGTGTTTTTTTCAAAAAAAAAAATACCTGTTTCTTTTCAAAAAAACAAAAAACGGATTTAAAATAACAGGAGGATTGGATTTTTTTTAACCCGGGTTTTTCTCAACCCTGACTGTCTTTCAATCCTTTTTTGTGATTTTCCCTTGATCGCACAATTTGGAACAAATCACGTCACTATCAGTTTGATTGGGCGTGCGCCGTACATCTAGAGCAACTATGTCCAATTCAAGGGCCAGTCGAAGATTTTGTGTAGACCGGTTTAGTTCAGTTCAGTTCAGATTATTTATGCATCCCAACCAAGCACAAAACACTTTATCAGGAATACAGGGACAGGAAGCGACGGCCGTAGCTGTCATTTACGTCACTGCCCCCACAAGTTCACGCAAAAGAACAAAATACAAATGAAACACCACAGCGAAAATACAACAAAAACATGCATAGTAAAGATCACTATGCTAACTTTACAGCTTTAACACAGACGTCCTCAAACCAGAGATGAGCCGAATGTCATATTTTATGATCCACATCCTGTCATGAATTTTAAAAACTCAGCCCAAGTCCAGCCATACTCCAAAAATTTTTAAATGTGAAGTCCAAGTCCAAATGAAGAACAAAAGTTAATAAAACACAGCTTTTTAACAACAAAAATGCCACAATCCTTTTTCATCAACTTAGTCCAAATCCAGTTCTGATTAAATTGTGGAAGCGATATGCAGTCTGGATCCAATCCAAATCAAGACTAATCCAAGTCCAGTCCAATGCTCATCTCTGTCTCACATTTAGAAAGCACTGGCAGAGAACAAGTTGCACTAAATGAATAGAACAGGCAAGACTGCTTGTGACCTGTGGCATTAATTGGTTATTTGCGCACGGAAGCGAGACGCTATATAGCTAGGGCAAGCGAAGCCTGGGGGGCGACACGAAATCCGCTGCATGTCATTTTTTGCATTTCTCTTCCTTGCTCCACTTCATTAAAGGAAATGCGTAATTTTACGTTGCACCCGGACTGTGCATCAAACTCCTTTTGCATCAATGCGCCAGTTGACATCCTATGCATTGCGGAGTTTGCAATTCCTCTTGCGTTAATGCGAAGTACAGCACCATGGCTAAAACTGGGATATTATGAGTATGTGATGTGGACAAAGCAGAGGCTTTCCCGCTTTCCACTTTTGTTCCTGCAGTAGTTTGGTAACTTCGCTACAAGTTTAGGTGATTATAGCCTTGAAGTAGTATTCAGTGTTTTGAGGAGGGTTTAATTTTCAGGGTTGCTTATATATGAGAACGATATTTACTGCTATGGATTAGTCTTTTGATGAAAGCCAAAAATTATAATTCAAATNAGTTATTATTTGATTGCTACAATTTTGTTTGCAGTACTAATGCCTATTTNATGCTAAACTTGATGCTTTAAATTAGAAACCATTAGAAGTATGATGAAAAGGAATTCAATCGAATATTTTAATAATGTTATTTTGTAATTATTTGTAGTTGTGTTTTATAATTACCCAGACGTTTGACATTGTTTGCAATTGTAACTTATTGTTTTCAGCACAGAGTAATTGGAATATAATTAAAAAATCTAACCAAGTATTTGCAATTGTAATTAAACATGAAGTCATGTAGATGATCCAATGGAATTGAAAAATGCATTAAGGAAAAACAATGAATTTTCTCATCATCTTGTGTGATTTTTCTCACATTATGTTATAATCGGTCTCTCGTTATGAGTAACATTTATGAATGCAACAAAACACGTAAAAATGTAGTTTCCTTAGAACTTTTGCGCAATCCTGTAGGTCAGGGGTGGGCAATTAATGTGGCTTGAGGCCACTTTGAGAAGGCCGCATTTGGCGGAGGGCCTTACCTCCTTTAATGGAAATAGAAGCAAGACTCGGTTTCAAGTTAGCTTCAGCACTAACGTTTGCAGTGATAAGTTGGAGGAAACTTCAGATTTGAAGATGATCCCTGAATCCTTTTGCGGGCCACAGAAAACTCTGTGGCCGGGGGTCTTCTATGGCCCGTGGGCTTCTAATTGCCCAGCCCTGCTGTAGGTGGTTGCGCGTGGTGCATTTGTGGTGTTTGGCATCGCATCAAATGTTTCTGCCTAGAGGATTATTTTTAAGGAGTCCAGTATTTTAAGCTTTCATCACAGACGTCTTTGTTCGTAATACCACAGAATTGCAAAGTTTAAAACGCTTGTTTTATCGGTTTTCAAATGGTCAGCATTTTAACTATTTGCAGAAGTCATACACCTTTGAAACGCAAGGACATTTTTACGGCGGAAGTGCCCTAACTAGCAAATGTCCATGCATTTGTTCATTTATTCTAGTTTTGTAAGTCTTTGATCAATGCAACTTCAGCAGAAGTAAAGTTTCTAAAATAGCGGCCACAGAGCCTAACATCATCATTTCTTTGAGCTCAGAAGAATTGTTATGTTGATACAATAACAACTTTTTCAAGCTTTGTTCTGTTGTTGCGCCGATTGCAGAAGTTATAAATGTGACAAGTCCTTGAAGTTAAGCTGAGCGCCGATTTCACTTTTTCTTCAACAAGATATTCAAATCCGGTAAGCAACAGAAAACTATTAGCAGATTAATCTGAACTTCTGTATATTTAACTGTATATAAAGTCATCAAAAAAAGGCACTTTCCTATGTGTTGAATATTTCCTTTGTATAAAGTGTGCAAACAGTGAATATCATGGTTCAACCAGTATAGGTGCACTTTTTAAACAATTTGTTTTTATGGCATTTTATTCATGTTGATGGGTCAATTTTGTTGCTGATTTCTTTTCAATTATGCCAAAAATTGTGATTTTCAATCTGGCAGATAAATCGAAAAAATAAAAAACAAAAATTTCCAAATGTCTAGGAAATTGTATCGAATGAAATTTCAGTGCTGATAGGGAAACAGTGAACGCCTTTAAATTAACCGTTAGGACGTACTATGCCACGATATAGCTTGCTTTATGCGTTTTTCTCTCGGACTGTTTGATCGAAAATTATTTAACACTTCTTAAGTTATTTTGTAACTGGTCACAAACTGAACGCACATGGGGCAGTATTTCAAGCGAGAAATATCATATAGCGATGGTTGGTAGGTTTCAACTTTGCTAACATTCACCATTTTAAAAAGTTGTATTGAAAATGATGTTGTTCTGTCTTGTTAGGTGCTGGCTCGTCTTTGTTTATATCCACGAAATTTAAATAAAAATATACAGTTTATTTTTTGCTGGTGCAAACCATGAGGTAGTGAATCATAGGCAGTGACTCATTCCTTATTGAATACAGTTTGAAACTTCAATATTGGCAACAAGTGCAGTAACTTCATCATAAATCTCAGAAAGCAAGACAAGTAGGGGACATGATTGTTTGCAGCGGTGGCCCTGCATTTCAGCAAATATTTTTTAAAAGTCATGTTTGTTCCGCTCACGTTCATGTAGCAGAAACAAATGCCGTAAATTAAACACTTTTGTATAGAAAAGACAACTAACTATTCCTCCATAAACACATACTTGTGTTGCCAAATTGGTGAAAAACAGGTTAACCATTCGTTGTATTGGCAGGTGGCACAAAGCTTGGTAAATATTTTTCACGTTGGCTTGAATTAGAACCAAACGTGACTGCTGCTTCCGTGACTGCTGCGTCCCACATAACGTTTAACAATCGAAATTGCACCAAATGATTACACAGGGCAAAGACGCCTTTATGAACAGAACATTAAAACACACCAAAGAATTAAACTAAAAGTGTATTGTCATTAACGTTTAAGCGACAATTACTCAAAACATAAATTTTATCAATTTTATCAGCTCCTACTTTTCTATTAGACAGATGTGCGCCAATTACAACAAGAGCAGTAGATGTACGCTATTTCTGTAAGAATTTAGAAAGATATATGGCTTATATCAGTAACATTTTCGTTCCCGGGTGTTTTCCATCAGCAACTTATACTGTTACCAGGTCGCTTTCGCGGGAAACTCAAATCACCTGAAGGTGAGTACTGCTAGGCGTACTCCACCTGTACGCTAAAGTAGAAAACATGCTAAATATTGTGTTGCATTTACGCTAATCAATTTCCAACATNTCAATCCACTTCCAAAACAGNTTATGCTGCGTACCACCGCAAGAAGCCTGGGCCTACCAGGGTCTACCGCTGTCATCTTTTTGAAGAAAGTTTCACTTCATTGGAAGCATTTTTGATACAATAAAAGCAGCTAAAACTGGAATTAAACAATTAAACTTTACCATCATGCTTATATGTACTTACAGTAAATCAGCTATATCCAACCCAAATGACTTACTGAGGCAAAAAATGTGTGACTATCTCGATCAGGACCGCACACTGAGTAACAGTCTGAGGGCCACATATTGAATGGCTTACTTTGATCTTAACAAACTTACTTTAGTTTAAGCTGAAAGTGCTCGAATCCTGACTGCAATAGTAACAGACGTGATAAAGTGGCACTGAGAACCACCAGAATCACAAATTTCAAGATTATCAAAACAAGGACAGGTTGTCAGTATGTGAGATACTTTTACTGCAGCAAAAACCTAAACCGGGCCGCACAAAACCCTCGACTGGGTCGCGGGGTGGACATAGCTGACTTTAAACGTTTGCAATGCAGTGTTTCCTCGTTTCCTAGCATTTGGCAGCATATCAAAGCACTTCCATCGCACAAAATGGCATAGTCACTGCTGCAGGATCCTATTCCCGCTTAGGTGGACCAATTCAAAAGAACCATGCTTTCAAACAGTCTCTGAACCACATAGTGTTTAGAATCTCATTCCAAGACCTACCATTTTCAAAATTCAGTCCTGAACCATAATTTTAAGCCGTCTGCAGGCGGAACACATCACAACCAGTGCCCCAAAGCACGATTTTCGTTAAAAACGTACGTGTGCCGAGAACCAGCCAGAGATTTTCAAAATGTAGATATACATGCGGCGAGAACGAAATTTAACAGTATGCTCCGATCATCGGTGAAAATAGTTAAAGTTATGCCACCAACAGTTGAGATTGTGATTACGGCAATGCGTTGCTTTTTATTTAGCTCTTGATGGGTTGCTTAGTATTTAGTATAGCTTTAAACATTGTCAAAAATTAAACATAAAATTTAAATTTGCAGATTTTTTCGCAAAGTCGAAAATAATACAACGATCTTTGAGCACCTGAGACAACAAAAACGATTGTGTAACATCTAACCTAAATCTTACATTGGTGTAAACTGTTGACTCATTTTGCTGAATTCTTTACTGTTGTATTTTCTAAATTATTTTGCAGAGAGCGTACTTCTACAAGATGCAACCAAGAAAACTCAAAGTATTGTGGACTGCGCTGGTGATCGCTTTTGCTAAAGAAATCAACACACAAAATTTCAGTAAGCTTGAAATTGTCTGACGTTAACCAAAAAGCATAACCTAGTGAGATCTTATGAATTTGAAATTTAATGNGAGNTGAAACAAGAAATCCATATTTTATTTCANAAAAATATTATGAAAAGAGCAAAACAAGCGCATTGCCGAAAATTACCGCCTGCATATTTCATATTTATATAGTTTTTAGGCTGTAAAATAAGTTTCTAAAAACCTTTACCACATTTGATTTCCCTTACCACATTTTCGTTGCGGCTGAGTAGTTTGTCAGTACCGCCCAGCTTCCTGCACACTTCACATTAAAATCAGAGGAAAAGCGCAGCATCACCGGAGAAGGCGCAGTCCTCTAAACAGTATGTTGTGTTCAGTTCTTTCTGCAATAACACAGCCCTTCGTCTCGCCGTCTCACAACTGAGAAACTCAGTATGGACGACATGGGCGTCGGAAGAATTGTTTCCAGGAGGGTCAATGCTAGATTTTTCTACATGTTGTCCAAAACGCATTTTTCCGGGGGAGCCAAAGTGGTGAAATTGTATCACCGACTCGAAACTAAAATGAAAACCTTTTTCTACTGGGAAGTTGATAGGAAAGTATCAAATTTCAAAATCCAGAATGGGCCTCGACCCTCTGCCTCTCCTTCCGAACCCCGTGGTAGATAGTTATGTTGGGAGTTATTGTCTGCAAACACATCACTCAAGTTTGCTATGCCTTAGCCATGAGTTTATATATCCGTTGGATTTTTTTCAGAACCTCCAACGTTGGTGTTACACAACACTGTTCACAATCTTTGTTTTGTCTTATAGAAAATTCTGGACGATTTTTACGTCATGGAGGTGATGTCATGGTAATAAACACTAGGGGCACGTTTCAGCATAATTCAGTAACTCTACGACAATACAAACAAGCTTTATACAATAATATCAACAGTATATGCATCAGATACATTGCGTTTTTCTTTTCTTTGAAACAAAACTTTAGTATAAAACCTTTCAATCTTATGCGCACTTAAGTTAGAGGTTTAAAACTCTACACCAAAGGTCTCCAAACTACGGCCGGAGGGCCACATCCCGCCCGCAAAGACATTTTGTCAATAATAAAAAAATATTATATTTACAAAAACTTGTTGATTTGGTAGAATGTAACATACATATTCTAAAACAATGTCATTACGTAAAATGTCCGGCCCTCGGACTGTTGTGTAATAGCTTAAATGACCCTCGGATAAAAAAGTTTGAAGACCCCTGCTCTACACAATACCGAGCGTGGTTTGTGATACGTCACAAACATGGTTCTTTTAGCGCTTACCTCTTGAGGTTTTGGTCGGTGTTGCCTTGATTTCCGCAATTGAACGATTTGAAGGACTTCTGACCGAATTGTATTGATTAGACAGGGACAAAACATACGTTGACTTGCCTAACAGAAAAAAGATGGCATGTTTCAAAGCGAACAAATTACCTGTAAAAAATACAAAAATAACAGCTTCATTACAAATGCTGGATCTACAGCAACCTGCAAATATTTCAGGCTTCACTGAACACTTTTTTTGCAATGTGGCACAAGCAGTGCATCTTCGATAGAACATTTCAGGCATTCTATTTTTGCTCCAAGCAGAAACAGCATGCTAGATTTAGGTGCTGCCACAGACAACAGCAATTTCGTCAGGCGATTAAAAACAATGGGGTTGGCAGTGTTTCACACCCAACTGCTGGAAACGCAGGCATGACGAATCCGTTCCTGCCTATAGTCACAATCACAATCAATGAACCCTGACGAAAATGAAAAACGCCTGTGCTTCAGCGTGTTCTGAACTTTCAAATATAAAAAGTTTGAAGAATGCTGTGCATTGCGTGCAAACCTGAAGTTACAAAATCAATCAGAAACTTTTTTCCCTGCTTCTAGAGCGTGTAGCTTAGCTGAACCACATTTTTGTTTTGTTTATGCGTTTGAAAACTTGCAGATGAAATATTAGGCTACCATTTACCTCGTCACCTTAATCCTCAATAACAAGGCTATATACAGTATACTGCAATATTGATAATCTAATTTACTGTGTGTCCAATGCTGTACTGAAATTGCCATTTTGAATGTTTGATTTTAATGACTTTATTGAGGGGAGGTGTGAACATGAAACGCCTTGTGTGACAATATATTGCGTAAAAAAATTTATTTTTGGTGAATTACTTGTGTGGCATTGAAATGGATTGATGAAAACACTTTCTGACACGACCTTTTTATTTTAAACCAAGGTAAATACGGTTTACTGATTAAATTTAAAACAAATGTTACAAAACAGTTGCATGGAATTATTGAAGCATCTTTAGGAAATAAATATGATTGGGGCTGCTCATACAAAATCTTTGCTTGCTTGAGAGCTTCTCAATTGATAGCAAAAAAAATGTTATGGATTTTGCTTCAGGCGACGATACAAATATTCCGGTTAGCAAATGGTCTCTTACAAATCAAGGCTGTGATTTAAGCGATGAGTTGCCGACCATTTCTTTTAACCACAACAAAGACGTACGCAAGGAGGGTTGGGGGGGGTTGGGGTTAAATCCCCCTCTTGACCTTGATATTTTACAAAAATTTTATTACTTGCGCAAAGGAGCTTAATTGTTTTTGCATACTTTTTGCTTGTTAATTTGTCGACTTAATGCAAATACCACGGAATAAATTTGCATTTCAAATTTCAGGGAACATTGTAAATGGGCCAAAAAGTAATAATTAGGTTTTGGTGGGAAGCTGAGTTATCGTTGGTGTCCAAACTCTGGGTCCACTACGAATGTTTAAGATTGTGTTCCGCGATAGTTCACTTTATTCGAAACAACTGTCTTTATTTGTCTGCTATGGCTGATCGCAAGCGCTGACCGCATTGACTACATTGGCAATTTCTGTAGCATGATAGAACTATTGCTCGTGCTCAAAAGCAGCTGTTTTGAACATAGAAGCATTCAGGCATTTGAGAATGTCTCAGCAATGAAAAAGGAAAAATAAAAGTTTGCTGAACTTCTATACACAACGAAAAATTGAAAGTTTTCTTGCGTAGGCTACTTTATGCTCATTCTCAATTGTTGTGTAGTTTAGAAAGATTCGATCTTGCAAACCATAGTGTGCGCCAGCCAGTTCAGCCGCACACTGTGCTCGACTGCTCGTATTCGACATAATACAGTATAACGCAGTCTCGTTTTGCAGTTGAAAATTGCTCTGGCGTTGTGATGAGTGTGTTTTACTCATCTGTTTTAACGCAAGGCCTAATATTTTTGTAGTTATGAACTGCTGCGTCGTAGTGTTAAGTTTATTTTCCTCCGATATCGTAACTTGGAGCGGTGATAGTTTATATTTAGCGCAATGACACATAAAATAAGGGGAGTGCGTGTAGATGAATATGCATATTATGTCAAAAAACTTCGCAAAAACGTTGGTTTGGAAATATGAATATGACATCGAATTGTGACGTCACAAACAGGGCACACCAAATAAAATTGACCATCACATGCCACTGAATGAAACCCCCCATGAAAATTTTCTGCGTACACCACTGAACCACAATATTGATAAAATTGAACTTCGTTTTGTGAAAGTTTAACAAACACTTCTTTCCTAATCGCCTCTGATTTCTGACAATGCATAGCAGCATCAATTTTCTCGCAAAAGTACTGTAAGTTGTTCGTATGCAAACATTACATACTTTGCACTGTGCTGAGCATAATCGAGCAAATCGCAATGCTAAGCAAATCCAACTGCCAGCTGTGCATAACTAATAAGTTTCTAAACAATCTTGTCTAACTCTAACTATTTAAAGCGTTTTACTCACAACCGTCTCACCCTTAAAATGCTAGTTCAAGGTTGATAACAACCAAGTCGAGAGACTACATACTCTTACAGTACTTAGCTTCTGAAAGAATTACAAAACGTGCACATATTTAAAACGCCTGACATACTCAAACTCACATCTTTTAAGTTAGCGTTTCCCAATCTTTTTTTGGCTAGCGCCCCCTTTTCTGACAAACAAATTTCTATCGCCCCCCTACCAGTGGCGTGCAGAGGTCTGGTGATGCCCGGGGCGACTGCTTGATTGTATGCTCCCCTAACAAATGCTAGTGTTGAGCAGTGGCGTATGGTGGTCTTTGCTACTGGACAC
>JGI24159J19872_10009181_pt1 | contig 12965 bp, 15 predicted proteins | sample Ectturendosymbi4_FD_19872 | JGI IMG/M metagenome (IMG submission 19872)
AGACTCTGTTGTCCACAGCCCAAGCAAATCTGTGCGTCGACAACGAGCGGTCTGTGACAATCAACACCGAGCGATATGTCCAGGTGCTTGGCAAGTTCTGGACAGCACTTGGTCGACGGAGAGGGGACGCCAGGGTCCTCCAGTGGTTCCAGCAAGATGGTGCCACTCCCCACACCTAAAACGAATCATTGGCATGGCTACAGCAGTGTTTCCCTGACTGACTGAGCAGCCGCTGGTGTGACCAGCAGTGATCGCCACATTCACCGGACTTGAACCCCTCAGATTTTTATACGTGCGGATACCTTAAGGACAGGGTGTATGGCAACAACCCGCAGACTATCCCTGACCTGAAGGCAGCAATCACAGCAGCAATAAGAGCGATCCCAAGAGAGGAATGCGGGAGGATCATCGAGAATTTCGCCCGCCAGATCCAAATGTGCCTGCAGCGCGGTGAAGCTCATTTGGAGAACATTTTTGAGCGCCAGTGAAACAAAGAGTTTTTGTAGTACAGACTTGAAACTTTGGAGATGTCTGCTACACAGGCGTGACCAAAGGTAGCTGACATTTTGTGTCAATCTAAATACAATTTCCGAAGTTATTCGATTTTTGGTGATGATCGTTTTTTTTGTCACCCTGTAGAAAACACTTTGCTGCTTAATTTTTGCTTAGCAACGTGTGCAGTATTTTGGACGTTTTACGAATAGAATGTTGGTCTTGTCACAACGTGCACAAATCAAATCTATGAAACAGATGAAATTTTTGTCTAAGCAGACACAAAATAGAGGAAATTTCTATTTGCGACTGTAAGGGGGGAATTCCAAATTGTGACGTTATATTTCAAGGGGGTTAAACACTTGTGACGAAATGTGACAAAAGGGGGATGGGATAGATTTTTGCCCAAAATAGTGTGACGTCATTTATGGACGGCCCCATAACCACACAGACTCCTGCTACAGCCGAAATTGAAAAGTGAATCCGTATCTGGGTCCGGTTTTTCCCAAATTTTTGACTCCGGGTCCTGATCCGTGTCCGAAAGAAAAACGCAAAATCCTTCCGGAGCCGCCTCCAGTACCCGGATCAAAGTTACTATAAAGTCTTTATATTAATTTTGCCCCGGATTCGTTCCCACTTCTGGCGCCACCAGTTCTTTCCCGCGAATCATAACCAAATATCTCGTCACAACTGCCACGCTTTCCAGTCTGGATCAGTCTATCAGTCTGATCAGCCTCAAGCGACTGTCTATCAAGTCTCAATGCAACGTGGTGTCATGTTGCATTTGTAAATTATGAGTTGTGGAGGTTAGAGTCGAGACGTGGTGTTGCTGTGACTATTTTGCTGTAATTTATNNTTTAGTGTGCATGAAGATCAATTAGTATCTATTAATTACCAGTTAGAGCTTAAATTCATCAGTTAGGTACCCTGTAAANNGCGGAACTCCGTGAAAAGCGGAGCTTGGTTGCGGAGGTTTGATGACGTAACCGGAGTCGCCAAAACCGATATTTTGCGTTGAGCAATGGGAACTAAACGGTAGTAAAAATAATTTCATTGCAAAAGGTGATATCACACTACGGTAAAAGAAGTCTATTCTGAAGTTTGATAATTCTTGCTTGTGTGAGTTTCACAACGGTTCGGGNAGAAAAAATAGGTTTNAACAGTTGTGAATGTGCAAAATTTTTAAACATGCAAACATACATGTATTAGATGTTTGGGGGAAGTGCATATTTATTTGCAGNAATAAAATATTTTTCCTTTGCTTTTTTTNTGTTTATTCCTTTTGCAACGTTACTTTTTTCCACTCCGGTTACGTCATCAAACCTCCGCAACCAAGCTCCACTATTTACGGAGCTCCGCCTTTTACAGGCAACCATCAATTACTGTCAAATGGATGTAGCAAGCCTAGCAGCTTTAAGTTATTTTGTGATTGCAAGTCGAATTGGTAATATTGCTTTATGCGACATGTTTCATTGCATGAACTTTGTTGACTGCATTTTCTGGATCTGAGTTTTAGTGCCATTTTTTGGTTACATGATCATGTGTTTCTACTTTTCCCTGTGTCTATTACTATTGACAGTAGCAATTTTTTTGCACAAAATTTTATGAAACTTAAGAACATGAAACAAAACAGTCAATGGTTGCATTTTTTCCGTCCAATGAGAATAGTAAATTTTAAATGTCAATTAAATTATTTGGCAAGCCAGGCAGAGTAGAAGGTCTGGCGACCCAAATTTGGATCGTGTCGTGGCCTACTGAACTTACGGACCCCTAATTAAGTCGAATAGCAAACTTATCTAATAAGGTATATGGTTCTTGAGGTATGCTTTAGCTATTGGTATATACTTGTATGATATGTTTGTCATAGTTTTCAAGAGTTCTGAAGTTATACAGAAANCACAACACATGAAAAAAAACAATAAAATTATACAGACCATGATGGAGTACCGCCATTGTGTGTGTGTTCGACCAGGCACATAGCACCCCAAATNGGGTTAAACACTAACAGACAGAGGTAAAGAAAAGACAGATTACAAAAAGGTTTNACAGTAAACACAGTAAAGTAATACAGTAGTGTTTGTACATGAAAAATAAACAAAATGAGGTTAGTCAGGATGGCTGAAAAGGGGAGCAAAACAATACTGCACGGAGGCTTTGCAAAAAGCATAAAAAACATACTGAAGACAATAAAGCTGACAGAAAACACAGACATTCAGAAGGCAATGGCTGTTCATTGAACAAAGGCAAGTGATGGGCAGGAACGGAAGACTGGTTAATGAACTGAGGGTGGCTAACATCAGATCACTCGATCTTATTTCATCGTACTGAGCAAAACCCAGAAATGTGCAATGTAGCGCAATATGTTGCTTGCTAAAAGGCCAATGAAAGAAATAAAATGTAGATCTAGATAAGAATAGTGTACTGTTTTGTGCAAAATAGTTTTGGACAAATTTATTGAATTTTTGTGAAATAGTGGAAATTTTGAGCTCAACTTTGGGAATTTCTACTGTAGTCAATATTTGTGTGAACCCACCCTGTCTGACTCCTTATCCAAACTTGGCAAAAAGCAATGCGGCAACCATAACCAAACAAAGACACATAGCAGAGGCAAATATCAATGGATAACACTAAACGGAGGGCCGGCTGGGCTGGAGGGCCGTGTTTCCAAATAAAAAACAAGAATTTTTTGCAAGCTGCACAGAAGGGCAGGCCGGCAGGTTGCATACAGGGTGGGCCAGTGGGCTCCACATTAGCATGGGCTGGCGGGCTGCACATTAAGCTGATCTGCGGAAAAGGGCAGGCCGGAGTGTTGCCTTTTTGTGCAGCCGCCAGTCCGTCCTTCTGTGCAGCCTGCCGAAAGTTCACGTTTTTCATTTGGAAACACGGCCCGTTAGCCCTCCAATTAGTGTTATCCAAATAAATGCTTATCCACACAAATTATGAAGAAGCAATACAATTACCCTTGAAGCAATGGAGTGCCATAGTGACATGCATTTCCCAACAGACACCATAGTATCCCCGAACAAGGTTTAGAATACAAGGGTGGAAACAGATTACCAAAGGTTCAACAATACTACTGTTTTCTTTTCACTGAGACATTTCCTTCGGTCATTTTTTGCTGAGATGTTTTGGTAACTGAAACGTTTCGGCCATTTGTCTCACAGTTTTGTTGAAACACAAGGGTTTAAACAGATTGCAATAAGTTTAGTTTATGTAGGCATATGAAAAGGAAAACAAGGTTAATAAGGCATTCTGACAAATTTTATGATTAGGCCATGTTTTTTTGTCTAGCCTAAATAAATGGTGCTTGGCTATCCTGAACTTTGCCTTGTCCATAGTATGCAAAATAAGTTAATGAAGGATGAAACTAGTATTTTGTTTATCATCATCGCTTGGAGCTTTTTGTTATAAACAGCAGCGAATGAAAGCTTTGTACACTTTGTGTAAGTGTTGTTTCATTGTCATATCACAATTGTATGCTGTGCGTGTGTTAGATCTCGTGGCAAAGTGTTATATCAACATCTAACAGCACTTAGTTATTGTCAAATAAGTGTGATTTTGTGTCAGGTTGCAGGTATGTGTGATAATGATATATATGATGAAATTAATAATTGTGTTTATTGATGACTTACCAAAAAGTGTCTTGTAGTGGTTAGAAGAATTGATAAAAACACCAGAATTAGTTAGTCCTTAACACGTTGCGAGCCAGTGTATGATATACCCGTACTTTAAAATCAAGCACGACACGAGTCACAATTTTTGCGTCACTTTGCAATTCCATAACTTGCTAGACGATTGAGCACCCTCAAAATATGTAGCAAGTCTTGTAGTCTGGATCAAATTAAAGTTGTGGATTTCAATTTTTTTGTGGATGACATCATAAGTGCGGTAGATTTAGGCTTTTATGGCCCAGGTTACTAGGCCCTGGGTGCCAATGCCAAAAGGCAATTTTTGACCCAAATTTTCAGTGGAAACTAGGCTATAATATGAGTCTTTAGAGTCCTTAATTGGCTTTTTAGCGCACTTCTAGTTCAAAAGTTATGTCCTAAAAACAACAAATTAATTGATTAATCCACTAATTGATTGGTTAGTTAAGTTATTGTTTTTAGGTTGTAACTTTATAACCAGAAATGCAAGATGGCAAATCAAAGGCTCTAAAGACACATATTATAACCTAGTTTCCAATAAAGCTTGAGTCAAAAAGTGGCTTTTTGGTGCCCAGGGCCTGGTAACCTGCGCCAAAAAGGCCAAAACCTACCCCACTTATGACGTTACCCACAAAAATAAACAATCCAAAACTTTGCAATTTGTTATAATAGACTTACAGCATCTTCTGAGCACTTGAACAGATCTCTAGCTTAATCGGCTGGCGAGTTATGTTGGTGCAAAGTGATGTTAAAAAAGTAACTCATGCCGGTCTTAAAGGTAAATCCACCCAGCACCAACAGTGTTAACTGTAAACAACAACCATAATTTACTCTGATAATTTTACTAGAATTTACTATTAGTATTTTACTAAAAAGCAACTGCTGATTTTGTAGCACTGGCTGTGTTNGTTGTAAGCCATGAGTGCTTTCAAAGTTGATGAGGTTAAAATGAGGGAGAGGATGTATAGAGCAATCATCGGGCAATTGCTGAATGATGGTTACATGGGCGTTGCCAAATCACTGACATCACAAGTAAAGCCACTGCAAGCATGTGTTCCATCTGACAATTTATTCAAAGCATTTAATGCTGGTGTATTCCAGGTATGTTCTATGAAAGTGTAGAATATTTTTTGTTGAAACCTGGGTCTTTCCACAGATGAATTGTTATGAAATCTGTGACCTTATTCAACAATCGTTAGCTGCGGCATAAAAATATTTTATATATGTGAGTTATATCTACGAGGTAACTTTTCAGGACAATTCTATCAGCCTATTTTTGTACTCATTCACTCAATGACTGTTTTTATAGTTGAAATGTTGTAATAAATTTCTTGGTTAAAAAGGCATAAGGTCCCTTCAATTACAAAAAGTATTACTCATCTTCCAGTAGTTCTGAATAAAAGTTTTTCAAAATTTTCTGTTCACAGTAAATAATCAAACTTGTGAAACAGAACATAATGATCAATAATTGTTTCAGCCAAGTCACATTGACTATGTAAAGCATTAAATGAGCGTCATTGTGGTAGGTCACTCCATTAAAATCATGGGTGGTTGTTATTTATATGTTGATTTTCTCTTAGACATTATGCTAAAAAACAAGCATTTTGTATTAACTGATTTCATGTAGTCTTTTGAAATTTGTATGGTTTTTCAAAAGAAAACATATTAAGAAGTTCTCACTATTATGAAGAATTGTTTAAACAACACTGTGTATTAATGGATGTGTTGACTAGCTTTGTATTTGGTGAAATACACAATTTGCGTTCAGTTAAGTATTTTGCAAATTGTTCATTTTTAGTGAACAAAATGTGCGTTATATGATATTAGATTTCTAATTTTTCTGTCAGTGTAAGTTTCACATTGTAGGCAAATAAACACATTAGTTTGTGCAAAGTTTTTGAAATCCAAACTTTTGTTAGATACTGCCTTCATGTTCTTTTCAACCTGTTGTGTTGCTCTTGCAAAAACAATTTGTTGTATAAGTTAGAAGCATTACAGATTTGAAATGCAGTATGACTAAAATTCCTTTTGAACTTCCTTTCATATTGTCTGTGTATGACTGGCATATGCTGTGTGCATTCCTTAGTGATTCACACAAGAGTTTTCATAAACCTTTCTGTATTTGTACTAAATGACCAATTTAAACTTTTTAGCTTGTATAGGTAGAGAAAGAAAAAGAAGAAAGAGTCTATAATTATGTCGATACTGTGGCACCTGGCAGTGGAATTGACTTGGAATTTGAAAGTGATGTCCAGGTATAAAAAGTGTNTGCACTGGTCTTTAGCTCTTTATCGTGGATCACAAGTCTGCAGCAACCATAGTCTTATTGTACTGTTCTGGATTAATGTTTTGCATTTAGATTATATCTCCTGAAATAGTTCAGTATGAAACATGCTACGTCACTGCACACAAGGCACCATGCCGAGCAGCTACGTTTTCAAGAAATGGACAGTATGTTGCTACTGGTTCAGTGGATACTTCCATCAAGATATTGGTGAGAATGGTTTTCTTATGAACCTTGCAGTATTGAGTTTTTCATTGTTTTTTTTCTGTAGCTTTTTATTTTAAAATGGTAGTAATTTTAGAGGTGCCGAGAACTTCACTCAATTTGATATAAAACGTGGTACACTCCTTCTTTCACACAACAATGTAAGCTTCTTTGTTGACGATACCAAGTGTCAAATATATGTTTTTAGTAAATTTTTGATGGCATATGTTTTGGTAAGGAAAAGTGGTTGACAGCAACTGTGCTGTCACACTTAGCCTTGTGTTGACAAATTGACACACTGCCCATCTGATTTTGTGTGCATTGCCTAGCATTTGGCAAGAAAATAAGAAAAAACTGGAAGGCTGCTTCAAATCTGCTAAAAAATCTGAATTTATAGCAATTTTATCACCACTTCAGTTCTATCGTAAATATTTGTTGAAACAAGTGCCATTGCAGCTTTTAGAGTATAATTTTTCACGGTTCTAATCAAATTCGACGTTTGGTCAACTTTTGTATCACTTTGTTGCAGAAAGTTTCGCTGGCAAACTTCTAAGTTGCAGTGCCACTGTTTGTCCTTTGCTAGCGCTTCTGTTCGTTTACTTTCTCGTTAAAGGATGTTGAGAGAATGATGGCCAAAAGCCTGCAGCCAGCAGACATCAATGCAATGCTGGAGCAGGCGTCGCAACCCGGCATGGGCGACCACCCAGTCATAAGAACACTGTACGATCATGTTGACGAAGTTACGTGCGTTGATTTTCATCCCACCGAACAGGTCACCCAAACACGCTGTGTTTTTTTGAATTTGGCTGACTTGCAAGCGTGTGTTGTTTTCTTACAAAAATGAGCTTCGCGAATGACGTCAAAAGTTTGAAGAAGTTTTGATGTGGTGCTTAGTAATACTGCGTAACGTTGGTTGATATCGATGTTACATACTGCTCACTTAATATTGCATTTTACCGTTAATGACTTCCTAAGTTGCGAGAGTTCAGGAAGGCCTAGTTTCAATATCATTCTACTCCCTCATATTTTACAAACGGTTGGATTTGACGACTCAGCTATATTTGAATGAGCATGTCATCTCAAACATTATTGCGTGTCGCTGCAATTACTTCATCCTCAAAAATTTGCTCGTGAGTTAACCAGACGTCGAAGTGTTACGAATATGGGTGGAGGAACTAGGGGCCACATGGACCTAGGCTTCCCACTTTTTTCTGAGGGGGCCTGGCCCCCTGCTTTTAAATTTCGAAACTAGTTGCATTTACGTACTCAAGTCAGCGTAGCGCAGATAGATAGGGGTTGTTGAGGGCTTATAAATTGCTTAAACATGCTGACAAAAGTTACAGACGTCATATTTCAATGCTTGTCACGTCACAGTTGCCAATTCAAACTACAACAATTTAGCATAGTTGATTTCCACGTGCATTTCTGCCCCCCGCTTTGAACAAGGTTTCTCCACCACTGGTTACGAGGTAAAATCTTTCAAACATATCACCCTTTTAGTGTATCGCTTCGTGCATTCCAATCCGACGCGACAAAGTTAATAATTTTTGATACGTTTCTCATTCGCAGATCGTTGTGTCTGGAGCCAGGGATTTTACAGTAAAAGTTTTCGACTTCACGAAAAGCTCAGCCAAGCGGGCTTCGAAAACCATCAAGGAAGTTGACATGGTCAGAGCGGTTGCTGTTCACCCTGTCGGTACGCGGCGTGCTATTCTGAAACACCTAACAGGATATTGTTTTTTAAGTCTTCGCTTGAAGCATCTTGCATTCCATCTGTTTGATGGGCATCACTACCAACTTTTTAACAAACGTATACGGGACGCAGAGTTTAAATCATTCGTTTTCATGGTGTCGTTAAAGTAATAGGGAAGTTGTCATTAGATCTTCGAACTCTTGCGTAGTTTTATCAAAGTCTTGCTGGTGGCGGGCGGGTTGCTAATGAGCTGCATTGCTGGATAACTGCTTCCACCCTGCTCACGTTAATGCTTTAGCGACGGCTTCCCGGGCTGGCTTCATTGTCGATCGATCGGAGGAGAAATGTTTAGCCGAAGTCTGTTGACGCTGTTCTGCAAGTGACTTTAGCAGGATGTAGGTGTGAGAGTGGGGTTAATTTTTTCTACCAACCGCCCATTATATTAAACAGATTTGAGCTAAAAAAAGTTAAAAATTCAGTTATTTTTAATAGAATCATCTGAACTTTTAAAGTTTTCTCGAGAGAAACATTTTGACCCAGTGTGTAAAATATACACATAATATACGTCCTGATGCACACAGCATTCAGCAGAAAAAGCAAATTTTCCGGAGATACAATAGACTGCCAATTACTGATGCATCCTGGTTTCTGCCGCATAAAAGTAACTGTAGATTTGAGTTTTGGATTGCCACGAAATTGTCGTAGCTGTTTGCATGTTTAACAAAATCTGCCCGATTCGTTTTCCCGGTCCTTTGAACCTTGCGCACGAAAGATAGAATTTTTCAGGCGACTACGTGCTCGTGGGCACCTACCATCCCGTAATCCGACTGTACAACCTCGAAACCTTCCAATGCTTCGTTGGAAGTCAGCCGGCTGATCAGCACAAGCGAGCCATCAACTGTCTCGGCTTCAGTCCGACAGGAAACTTGTTTGCATCTGGCAGCAAAGACGGTGCTCTTAAGGTAAGAGCGTTCAGTTACGTTTACACTCGGTTTTTGTACCCTTTGGTGCACCATCACGGTCTGCGCCGTGGGCACACAAGTAAGCGATTTCCGCAGTGAATGGCCAGTTAGTGGCAGCACTGCGCGTCAACTGTTCCCTTGCATCCATTAACGAGGCTGGACATGCCCGATTTTCAAGTCTTCGGTGTGGCCCGACCGGGATTGAACCCTCACTACCAGCTTTGTTAGGGCGTGCTCAACCAACTGCACCAATTTGCGCGGTGCTGCCGTTAACTCGTCGCCATCGCTGCAGCATTCACTACGAAATTACCCGCATGGTCCACGTCGCCAGCAAGCGAAGATGAGCGCCGCAGACCACTTAACGTTCATGTATTAAAATGTTCCTATCTTGTGTAAGCGATAAATGTTTGGCCAGGCCATATTGAAATTAACAGCAACCTGAACTCTTTAGGACACAGTATGCGACAGACTGCTGGGGCCTTTAACGGTGAACCCAGTTCAAACACAAGCACCGCTCATCGAGAAGCACATCCGGCAGCGAACCACTATTTGAAACGATTGTTAAATTTCTGTCAGCGACGTTTTTGTAAAGAGTCCACGACATCTGGCTTGTTTTTCCTGCTGCAGCAAAGCTCAGCGTAAAAGACACGTTGCGAATACATCGCTTGCGAGAAAAGTCCTGTACCTGCTTATGTTGCAACAACAGTTAGAACGGAATTACCGCCGTGTCTCTCACGCCACCGCTTTGTAAGAAACGCACTCCGTGCCTTGTAAATACACGCTCAGTGTCCGTGAGAGATGCTGTCGCTTTCGAAGGCGAACTTTTTCTTCGGTTTCACAAACTTCACCTGGCAGCAGTCAACGAACACGGCTACCCTACTGTTTGCCAGGTCTGGGACGGAGTGAGCAACCGCTGCGTGAACACCAACGTCGGCGCACACGACGGCGACGAAGTTTGCTCGGCGGTGTTTTCCCGTAACGGCAAGTACCTGCTGACCAGCGGCAAAGACAGTGTGGCGCGCTTGTGGGATCTCGCTTCGCCCGGACAGCCTGTGATTGTTTACACGGGAGCGGAGCTGAGCGGCAAGCAGGTACGACGAGTTGGCTGTTTGGTTGTGGTTTGTGTGCAAAGGTTTCGAATAGAAATGGGTAAAGTGAAGCAAATCTGCTTGAGGTTTGCGTGACTCAGTTCGTCCTATTTTTCATGAGAAGCTAGAGCCAGAGCTCGCAAACGTTATTTTTAAGGTTTTGACTGGACATGGGGCGTGCCTGTTAATTGCACTAGAACAGCGGTGTACAGTGTTTTGCTGTTGCCGGCCGCATTACCTTTATTTATATGAAATACGGTCGCCAATGAGTTCGAGTTATATTTATGACATACTGCCAAGTGCCAACCAACATGGAACACATTCAAACACAAATTGCGTATTCATTCTATAACTCCTTGTGACATCATCATCCAGATCGTGTCGACTGATTTTTTGCCTTGTGCTTGTTTTGCTTCAATATGCGCCAGCACGGCCGCCAAATCTTAAGTTTTAAATTACATGTGGACGGCCGCAAATTTCAGTATCGAAGGCCGACAGTAGAAAAGCTGTTGGTATTGTGTAGGACGCCAGTAGGAGTCTACTAGTTTGTAAGTTTGCGCTGGTGGCCATTGACGTGTGAGCACAATCTTCCGCCTCTGTCTCTCTCAGAAAATGCTGCCTCCTATTAGGCTACAACATGGTGATATCAGTTGAATATACAGGCAATCTATTGAACCAGAAAGCTATTTTTGGTTCAGTTTCCCAAAGTAAAAATTGAGAAATTTGAAGCCAGCAATAAACGAACAAAGTTGAACGCAAGAAACACGGAAGGAGTTACTAGGCAACGGCAGAGATCTCGAACTAATTGACTTTGACTGTATGAGACGTTTCAATGACATAACACAATCATTAGTGATGTCACCATATTTTGAGATTTCGTATCTGCTAGGAGCTCATCGCTTTCCTCTGAGTGTATTCACTTTTCTTTCTGAGAAGGGTTTCGAAGAGCTGGCAAATTTTAGGTTGTTTTCCTGATACTTTCTTCACTCTTCCCCAGCTCTTTCTGAAAGTTGCGCCATTCCCTTATCCACTTCATTTTCACGTTGATATCCTAGCAGTCCATAATAAGATAGCTTGTAATTATCTAGTCTTTACAATGTATTATGTAATTACTATAATTAGGCTAGCCAACTTAATGTTTTCATGACTTTTTTCCGTTACAACTGTAAAGCAAAACATCGGACAAAATGGTTTAGTGATATTTCTTTCCAGGAGTTTGATTTATAATATGAATAGCTATATAAAGAATAGTTCGTTTGCTATTGAACATACTCAGCCTTACATAGAAAAATGGATGATTATAATTGCTTCCTTTTCATTAGATCACGGGTTCCCAGCGTATTTTACTTCTGCCCCCCTAAACAATTGTTCTGATCATCCACACCCTACAATTTATAATCACGAATTAGCTTTCAAACGTTACGAAAGGAAATTTAATTTTTTAAATGTGAAGATTTTCACATCTCTACAAATTAACAAAAACACTTCACAAGAAACACAATTCATTTCAATGTGTTTTCCATTCTTAATACCAAAAAAAATTTTTTCAAAAAAACGTTCATGAATTTGTTTCCCCGTTGAAGTTTGCGAATAAACCATGTTGCAGTTGTTGCACATTTATGTGTCGCCAAGGGCGCACGCAAGGGGGGGTTTGGGGTTAACCCCCCTTGAGCTTGATATTTTACAAAACTTTATTACCTGCGCAAAGGAGATTAATTGTTTTCGCATACTATTCCTTGTTAATTTGTCGATGTAATGCAAATACCACAGAATAAATTTGCATGCAAATTTCAAGGAACATTGCAAATGGGCCGAAAAGTAATAATTATATTTTGGTGGGAATTCGGGCTATCGTCTGCGTCCAGAAACTATTTCACCACTTTTTGCAAACCCTCCATCCACTACACGTGTTTAAGATTGTGTTCCGCGATAGTTCACTTTATCCGAAACAGTTGTCTTTATTTTGTCTGCTAAGGCTGATCAGCGCAAGCGCTGACGGCAATGGCTGCATTAGCAATTTCTGTAGCATGATAGAACTGCTGCATGAGCTCGAAAGCCGCAGTTGTTAACATTAGAAGCATTCAGGCATTTGATAATGTCTCAGCAGGGAAAAAGGAAAACTAAACCTTTGCTGGACTTCCACGCCCGTAACCAGCTTGAGACACCGGGGTGGGCGAAACGTTTTCTAAGAGGGGGACAAATTTTATAAACCATGTCCAATAGTTTCAAAATACGTCCAACACATTTTTCCGGGGGAGGGTGAAAATTTTTCTAGGGGAGGCTTCGCCCCCCTGGTTACGGGCCTGTGGACTTCTACATAACAAAAAACACACGTTTTCTTGATTACTTTGTGCGCATTTTCAACTCTTGTGTAGTTTAGCAAAATTCGATCTTGCAAACCAGGGTGTGGCCAGCCAGTCCAGCCGCACACCTTCAATTCTCAACTGCTCGTATTTGACGAGACCTTAGCGCAGCCTCATTTTGCAGTTGTAAATTGCTCTGACGTAGTGATGAGTGTGTTTCACTCCCCTGTTTCAACACGCAGCCTGATATTTTTGCAGTTATGAACTGCTGTGTCGTAGCGTTGAGTTTGTT
>JGI24159J19872_10009182_pt1 | contig 12965 bp, 8 predicted proteins | sample Ectturendosymbi4_FD_19872 | JGI IMG/M metagenome (IMG submission 19872)
AAGCACAGTACTTGCACATTACACTTTCTATAAAGGCCCCTTCAATGAAATTTAAAAGCAGAGTACTTGCACATTTCAGTGGCTGTGGGGGGGCCTCTGAAAGCAGATTACCTTCAAATTGCAGCTGCTGTTGGGGTCCCTTTGAAAGCAAAGTACTTGCATATTACAGTTTCTATGGGGGGGCTTTGAAAGCAGAGTACTTACACATTACAGTTTCTTTTAGGGGCCCCTTCAGTGAAGTTTAAAAGCAGAGTACTTATACATTTCAGTGTCTGTTGGGGCTCCTTTGAAAGCAAATTACCTTCAAATTGTAGTTGCTGTTGGGGGATCCTTTGAAACAAAGTACCTGCACATAACAGTTCCTTCAGGGGGCCCCTTTGAAAGCAGAGTACTTACCTATGATCTGCTTTGTAGTACGTTATATGCGTGAATAATAAGTTTTTCATCAAAAATAAGGAACCTACGCGTGTAACACCTCAAGGGGGGGCCCCAAAATGGGGAACCCGAGGCAAGTGCCTCGCTCGCCTCCCCTTAAACACACCACTGCCTACAGTAAGTCATTTGAAATAATTTAACTGCAACGAGAAGAGTCAGCATCAAAATCTAACGTAAGTAGCAAGATGAGAAATGCATACTCTGTAAGATCTTAGTGTCTGATTCTTTGCTGGGAAAGGATTTCTTTTCCATAGACAACGCGAACCACTTCTTATATGCGCGTATGTTTTGTAAAAGGCCGGAGACAGTGCCTCAGAGCTAAGCCGGAAGTCAGTGCGTCAGAGCAAAGTCGCGCTTGGCTTCGGTTGAGCATGCTGTGTTGGTGCACATCAGAAACGTGTAAATACAGTATAACAAGCGCGCAGTCGTAATGGAGGCCGCGATGACTTCTTGCTCAAGTGCAGTACTGGGCATTGAGAGGTTTACTTTACTAGCGCTTATACAAGACAGGTTTATGAACAAATGATGGCATTGATCCAAAGTAGAAGCTTGGAACTTCACTATCAAAACTTTTAAAACTTGTCAATTCAATGAAAGCAAACTTTTTATTTGTCGGATTAAATCTGCACACATATGTCCAGGAGAAATCGCCAGAAACATGCACGTTTCATGGATGATGCTTTAAAAACAGGAGCATTAAAAATATTTAAATGTTGAAACTCGGTTGTTGTTTTCCCCGGCCCTAATAAAACTCTGGCTACGCGCCTGGTTGCACTGTTAGTATTACCAAAAGATCTTGTGGTTTGTTTTTGATTTGATCTATGTGGTGATTGTTAGTAGCAGTACATTTTTTCAACTATTTCAGCCCAACTTTTAGAATTAATGTGTTTTCATATTAAATACAGTGCTAAGTGCTAGATATCTAGATATAGCACCATTGTGTACTTGTATATACAGCTAGCTACTATACCACAACCGTGAGCATAGCCAGGAGGGGGGCATGGTCACCAAATTATATCAATTCCATAATGTGCCCCCCATTTTGCCAATTTTACAAAAGGTCGTACTACGGTTGAGTGAACATGGTGACGTCATCGAAACGCAAACAGTAGGGATTGTCCCCCCCAAAGTTTTTTAGCAAACTCAGACCCTGCCAGTATGCGTGTTATGGCATCAGCCGTAGTTTACGAGATGTGTGAGGCAAGAAGTCACAGAGTTTTCAACGCGTATTGGACAACCTTTCACCTACTCTGATACCTCATAAGTTCAGTGCATCACCACATCTGCAATCTCGTATTCTCCTAGACCAGGGTCTCCAAATCTCGTATTCTCCTAGACCAGGGGTCTCCAAACTTTTCCGAGGGCCACAACAGCTAATACAGAACATGTCGAGGGGCGGACGTCTTACGTAATGTGATTGTTTCAGGATATGTTACATTCTACCAAATAAAATAATTTTTCGTAAATATCTTTTTTTCATCATTGACAAAATGGCTTCCCGGGTCGCATTTAGCCCGCGGGCCATAGTTTGGAGACCCCTGCCCTAGACTACAGGAACGGCTTACGGAAACAGAAGATGATTAGCGCAAACACTTTTTGTCACAATTTATGCATATTTCAACAGCAGTCGATTGACCTATGCGGTTTCTGAAACACAACAGAAACAAAATAAGATGTATCAGCATAGACAAACCAAGTGAACAAACTTCACTACCGGTTAGCCGAGCGCACCGAAGGCAATTAACAATTCGTCACGCACACAATTGCAACTGTTTATAGCAAAACAAACACGCAACCAAGACGCATCTGCAACCTGCTTCAAAAGAAACACCAAACTGGTTTAGCATAGACACTAATTAGCGTTAGAACTAAAACTCAGCTCAAGAGAAGTAAGGCGTAGTGAGTTAGTTACGTACCAAACGATGTGGTTTCCCCGGCTTGACTTACGGTCTTTACGTTTTATCAGAAAGCTTGCGGTTTTGAATGGCGGAATCTGGGCTATAAACTTGAGAGCCGAAAATTTCACTAACGGGGAATAGAAAGAGCGGCTAATTTATAGCGCACTTTTGCAGGAGGAGAAGCGGAGAAACAAGCAGAATCATCGCCGTCACAGACTGTGGTACTGCACACAAGGGAGCGAAGAATCGTTGAAACCAGAAAAAGGGCACTTTACATCAAACGTCTTTCCAATACAGTTATGATTCAAGGATGCACTAAATGCAACAAACCTTTTCACCCCGGAAAAAGCGCACAATAAATTCGGCTATCGGGTTAAACATAGTGCATGTGTTGTAGCGCCATTACGAATGGACATTTCATATCAATCCGTTCATCACATTGCTGCACGTCTTACATGCGTTCTTTTGCGCAATGGACTATTAGTACCTTCACCAGATCAAGAAAGGTCCTACGTTATCTACAATCACGGATAACTGCAAATAAATTGCAATTACGGTAAAAACAAAATGTTGTCTTTTTTCTTTGTTTTTCATTTTAATGGGTTTGCGGTGTCTATATTTTTGAGTGTCTGTCATTTGAATGCCATTTTTAATCTCTGGGGTAACAGCATTAAAAGACTCGAAAAACCTTACAGTTTTCAGCAATTTGAGATAGTTGTACTGTCTCCAAACCAAGACGGGACCAAGCAAGAACAAAAATTTAACATCACAGTATTGGTCCTTGGCTGACCTCTGGACAGCTTTGCCGTGGTTGTAGCCAGCAGGGCTTTCCTCGCCAAATCTTTCCTAAGACATTCTGGACACATAGCCGAACCAAGGCAGCTAAAATCTCTCTATTCGAATAAGTGGATCCGAGATTCAGGGCTTTGCGAATTGCACAACAAAATCTTTAAATGTAGTAGTAACACCTTCGACTTCAAACGTAATGAGTTTATTTGGGGCATTCTAAAGCGTTGTGCAAACCTCGATATAAACATTGCAGCCGACCCTATTGTTTTGCTCTGATCAACCGTTTCGGCCTTTAATTAAATGAGAAACCAAGAAATTGTTTGAAGATGTTTTTAAACCTGATGTTTTCCGGTATATTGTTATCATAAACAATCGGCGTACCAGCCTCGATCCCGGCTTCGATGAAGAAGACAACATGCTCCACAATAGAATTGATATCCTGTGTCATGTTGATCCTTGGAAACTTTTTGAAATAACCGTGAATGCTACGTACGTCTACACCAACTCCCATGAAGATCAACGTAGAATCGACAGTAAGGTGTCCAGGTCGAATGAAGGGCGCTAACTGGGTCTGTAGATTAGATTCCTCTCCTTTCGTCAACAAGATTATCCTGTTGGAAAAAATATTTGATGTGTCTATTTTGTTCATGGGAGTGTTGTATATGTCTCTGTGAATAACATATGATCATAATTTGCATGCTCTTTCTTACGATGATAGTTTTATGCAATGCCTTCAATTCTACAAGTTATCTAACTTATAAAGTAGTTCTTTGTTCATGCTCCGACAATGTATTAACGCTTACAGTTGGTTTCTCTCTCTCTTTCTCTCAGAACATAAAACGTCTAACTTTTCGCGTGTGAAGATTTTTGATACAAAGGCAGATATCAGGTTACTGTTTATAGCTTTACCGTCTTTACAGCCGGAAACAACTGGTATATGCAATTACTTAAATTACTTACTTGAAAACCTTTACACATTAGTAGCAAAATATTTTGCACACGCTAAATGTGAAATGAGCAGTGACATACTGTTTTTTTAGATCAAAGCTACTAGCAGATTTCGAAACGCACAAAAAATTCCGAAACCAACTTAATCATGTCAAAGAATTAGCTAAGCGCAAATACTACGAAGACCAATTTGCTCATAACAGCAGAAACTCAAAAAGAATTTAGACGCTAATGAATGAAGCGTTTGGCAAAAACAAACCAGCCTTCCCCAAAGGCTAAATGTTGATGAACGAGTTTACTCATCTACAAAATTGATTACATCTACAAAAATACCTGGGGAAGAGCAGCTTCATGGCATCTACAACCAGTATCGGTTGTTATAAACCGTGTCATTAGAAGTTTAAACACAAATGAACTTGTGAGTAACATAATTACTACCATTTGTAAAACGCAGAAAATTCTCCAATTAAAAGATATATATAACCGTGAAGTGAACATATTCATGTATAAGTATGCTAACCTCAGCTACCGGATACATTTATCAATTATTCTAAACTCATTGCAGGTGTTCATCCATATAATACAATACAAATCAAAACCCGACAATTTGCTTTGTCAAGAGCACGTTCACACTCAGGCGTTAAAATGATAAAGTTTAATGAAATAGAAATCTGGTCAAAAACTCCTTTAGAAATAAAAAATAAACAGTGTTTGGCACTTTTTTAGCGGAATAAAAAACTATGCATTACTCAGCTTCTAGAAACATTGTTTGTGTTCTTGTTATTGGTGTACATAAAACAGGTGCATTGATCTAACTCTTTAACGCTGTTACAATGGAAATTACCGAATCAAGAAGTATCGCTGTTATATCATACTCAGTTTGGCTCCTGGTGTGTTCACTAAAATTGGTCGCAACAAACCCTTGTATGAAGCAGTGGGGTGCCTTTAGTTTACCAGCGTAAAGCAAACTGTGCCCACTGAATTGCAAACGAATTTCCGTTCTCACGCGTTACTTGCGACGTTGTCTGTATAGTCTTTTCCGTAATGTATGTTTGCACGCCTAGTTCTCAACATGTTGAATCCCGTGACACCATTGTAATGCTGCACTCGTTTATAACTTTTGACGCATTTCCTCTCCAGGTTTCATGAATATTTTAAATATGTGAAACCAGCAAATCTTCAATGTGAAAACGAAAAACCACTTTCGTCTGGTGGCTTGCTTGCCTACAACCCATCTTGCTTCAATAAAACATACAACCGAATTTGGCATATTAAACTTTCGACTCAGAGCAAAAGACGTTTACTTACTACCATAAACTGTTCCCTTTACATACGCGAAAAGTAGCTTCGTCCTTGGGAGGTCTGCAGCCTAAATGACCCTGGTCCTTCGCAGCCTCCCATCACCCCCCATGCAGCATTCTATAAATCGGTGCATTTAGGAAGTCATTGCAGCAACACATTATAAAAATAGTGATGGCGTCAATCATGCGTATGCTTTTATGCTCGTGTTTCATCAAAGTAAATGTATTAGCGCCATCAAACGTATGCTTTTCTACTACTTCCACGTATATATGTTCGAGTTCATTCAGGTATTTGTGTGCTCCTTATCTCGTATGCTTAAACCTCGCGCGGTGCGTGTGGGAGTTTTATATACACAATAAACTACTCTCTTAAATTACTTATTACTGCATCAAGTAATTTTGCCGTTACTTGATATTTCAAGTAATTAGTTTCGGAAAACGTAAGATTTTATAAGCCACGTCTGTTGCTGTAAACACAATATATATATGACATGCATCATCACCCATGCAATAAGCCATTGAGGCAAATAGATTTCTTGCCTGTGCAAAGTGCTTTGTGAGTCACAATCGTTGATTGTCATCGTGGTTGCGATTTGGAGCTATATAACCCCATTCCATTGAATCGCAATCAACAGTTGCTAATTTGTCTGAGCAGTTCAGCAAAAGCTAAGCCATTTTAGTACAGTAATTCCACAATGATTGAGTTCATACCAAGACATAGATCTTCACTGAGTGATGAGTTGACTGATAGTCTTTGTCTTGTGCGAAGTTGTTCAGAAAATAAACAGCTATTCACCCATTATGTAAGTTTAAAATTGCAATGGTTTTGATGTGCTTGCATTTTTTAAATCTAAAAGTCGATTTTCCTGATTTGCTTGAATTACTTTTTTAAGTTACATAAGTAATCTGCTAGAAATTACTTATTATCAAACAGTAAGTTTTTGTTACTTGAACCCAGCCACAGACACAACGGAGAACAATTCAAGCACACACGGTGCTAATAAGGAATACACAGAAAGATGAAAAGAACACGTGGTTTTAACAAAATATTATACGTATGGATGGCGCCAACGCTGTTATTATGATGTGTAGCACCGTTGCCCAGTGCAGTGATAAGTTCCAAGTAGACCAAAGCATTCAATGTATGGGGTATGGGAGTCTGCGAAGGACTAAGCCGAGGGTTATTTGGTCTGCAGACCTTCCCAGGGCAAACCTATTGCAGGGTAAAAGAAAAAGCTGGTTAATAGAAATAAGTAAACATATTTTTCTCTGTATTCAAGTAACTAGTCTCAACGAAGGTGAAGGGTTTGGATCCATCAGCAATTTATTTGCAATAGGAAATCGATTTCACGTAACACCACGCATCGTCAGTCCTACAATCTTATTTAAATACACACCATTGTTTTCTGAATATAAGATTTTAAATGCGTTTTTACGAGGCAAGAAAGCGATGCAGGCACATGTATATAACGTAGCAGTCAAATCCTATTGGTAGGCTGTCTTGAATGAATGTGTAAAATTCAGGGCGATGCAGCTATAGATCTGCTCGCAAAGTGTTTCACCGGAAATCAATTACGCGTCATTCATGCATTTACGCACATTCTCAGTCCAGAAAGCTGCAAGCGATGTTTACGCGTGCAATGCTGAAGAGCTAAAGCAATGGAAGAGAAAGCAAGCAAACGTAAGGCTAAAATGAAAAAATCAATCAAAACACAAGCGGCGGCAGGAGAAAACTGGAAAACAGACTGTTCTTAAATAACTACTTTCACTAAAACTTAAAAAATAATCTGACATCAATTACAATGGAGCAAAACCACAGCTACGAGCGTCGTTGCTTTGACGCAGCACAAAGCTGGTGGTAAAAATGCGCAAGCAGCAAGGTGGTCTTGAGAAGTCATGCAATGTACGATTGGCAGATCTACTCTAGACATGGCAAACCTTGCAAAAGGAGGCACAAAAGTCCATGAAAAACTAGTGTATGGTAAGAAATGCGATCAAATAAATGAGTCAACCGGAATGGCAGAAAATTATATCAATGAACATCACAAATCGACAAAAAATGAGGGACAGGGATCATTTCACCCGAGGGAGGATCATGCTTTGAATATTCATTTGTTCGTTTAATTTGTTAAGCTATTTATCTTCACAGGTATTCAGAGGAATCTAGAGTTACCTTTTGCATAATAAGTCAAACAAAAAATACGCATCTCACTTTTCCCAAACATTTAGCTTGACTCTGAAACGAAACCTACAACTCATGAGCAAGCGAAACTGATCTTTTAATGTGTTTTCGAAGTGCGTTTCAAGAACAATAGGCATTTTTCGTGTCTTCAAAAGGATTTTTGGTGACAAACACAGCAACGTTTTAGCACACGATGAAAATGTGCAGATCAAATATTGCCTCTGCTTTGGACAAGAGCAACATGTTTTGTTTTTCAAAATCGAAATGTTTGATTAAAGTTAATAGAATTTTTGCAGGATTTTCTACTCACTGAAAGTACACTACCGATGCATGATTTGCTGTTTGTGGTTCTTGACTTTCGGAAAGAATCACTCAATTTTAAGTTGCAGAAGAAAAAATTCCATCTGTGATTATAAACCTTTTGCTTTATGTGTGGAATAGATAATAACTAGTTCAAAGTTTAACCATAATATGTGATGGCCTGTAGCAATTGAAAAATACGTTTTAAAAAACGTAATATTCAACCAAATGAGTTGACACAAGAAAGGGCGCAATTTCAGATCTCGTCATTCTTGTTTCGGATTTACAGTATTTTGCGAAAACCTATTGCGTTATTTGTTTTGATATGGCGATACAAATCTTGCAATAAAACTGTAAAGTGTGCTTTTAATGAAACCCACAAAGTCGCGGTAAAGTAGATTTTAAAGGTATGTGACATACAAAAATATAACGTGCGAATAGTTAATAAAAAAATAAAGCCTTTTCTAAAGCTAGTGAAAAAAGTTTCGACGTATTGTGTCCTTGCATGAATATTGTACGGTAATTAACTTACTTTTTTCGCCCATGATGAATTGCCGATTTTAGGTTGCTAATCTTTTCCCTTCCGAAAATTAGGCAGATGGCCGCAGAGTATTCCTTCTCGTGCAATATCTTTTCAACTTTTTTTTTCAATTGCTTTGAGCGGCACAGAACAACAACATCGCAATCAGACATATCAGATGATGACTCTGTAGTTGCTGTTAAATCAACACAAAAAGGTTTGTCCAAAAAGTTAGCCACCAAAGCTGCCCAAATGCTTAAACAAAAAACGTGTTGCAAAGTGTAAATTGCAGTAAAAGCAAAGTGTCGAACAAATCAGTTCGCAACTGTCCGACTATCAAATGACGACTAACTTGTGTTACCAAAGCAGTTTTTAGGTTACGTATGTTCTGTGGTGGCTGCCCAGTGGGGGTTATATTTTGGATATTCCGTGTAGTTGTTTCAACAAATGAGAAGAAAATCGAATATAAAAAAACGTAAACACCGTAAACTAAGGAAATGATGACGCTACTGCAGAAAACAGGATTGTATGATGTATGAGTCAACAAAACAGTGTTGTGAAGGCAATGGTTCACGAAAGATCGAAGCAGTAATGTGCATAAATCTTTCCGTTATCCTTGATCACTGCTTTAGAACATTGGACATTTTTGAGTCACAGCTCTCCGTTCTCCGAGCGTAGCTGTAATTGGTTGATGTAATATTCAGACAAAAGTATGTACACGTCACACGAGACTGCACGCAAAAATTAAGCCCGATCCCACATTCTCGCCCAAATCCGCCCAATTCTCATGACCCGCACCCGAGTTTAACTACTTGCATTATAGTCTCAAAATTTAAAGGTATTTAGTCAATGTAAAGTCAAAAAATACATCGGGCCACCACGTAAACCGTTGTGCAGAGTACAGTCGAGCAGCCCGCGATTGCTTTTCTTCTTCAAGCTCAGGGTTGACGCCCGAAATGTAGTTTAATTTAATGCTATGGTGCAGATACGCGCGGGAAGTTCCACAGATATGTTGGAATCTGCTGCATGAATCGCATAGTTTCGCCGCTTTCGCAGAAATCGCAACGAGTGATCTGATTTTGTTCTTTAATTTTCTTTCGTCCGCAAGTTAAACTACTGCGTCAAGCTACGTTTCTGGTTTGGAAAAAGAGAATGCAGTATCACAAAGACTCTGATCTGGCAGCATTGTAAGCGGAATGGTAACTCCTATTATGTGGTTGTGTAAGCTTAAAGCCCGGTTTATACATCAATCAAATACCCAGAAGGCATGGTCCGCGAGAGGAAGAACTGTTAACGAGGGCCTTGTTATTTTTATCAATTTTTCTATGATGTGACGACCTACCTTTATTGAACCATGCAAATACTGCGGGGACATATCGCCACTATGGATCGCAAAGTTATGCATAAGTCGCATAAAAGACCAGTTTTGCTCGTGGGCTTTGCCACGCCTCGCATCTGATCATGCAATACATTCCACTTCGCACCTTGTTCCTTGTCTGCCCTACAACTGTTTAAAACCACGGTTTACTTCATTGGCACCATAAAATATTCTGCAGAATAAAGGAACTAAACTTCCAGAACTAAAAAGTTCTTCCAAAACATTTTGTTAGTCAGTTTTAAGTGGTCTCGATCTCGCTTCATGAATTCTGATGTTTTTGATCTTGGCGTTGTCATTAAATATTTTTTAACTCTGGAACTTTGTTTCAAGTTACCAGTTGGAGTTGGACCAATTACATGACTTCAGTTTTATTACGATATTACTCTGTGCCCAAAATATCAAGATACAATTACTGTACAAATACTCTAACACATAATTCATTACAATATGCAATTAGATTTTAAAAAATTACAATGTCATATATTGCAATATGTTTTATTTGCAATTCATTTTCAAAACACTTCAATGGTTTGCACATCGAAGCATGAAATGTGGAAACATATGAACGTTAATACTGTTACAAAATTTTGTAGCCATCGAATTTTGAATTGGTTGTGATTTAAAAGTGACATTTTTCATATGAATAATCCATAGCAGTAAAACTAGTTCTCAAACGTAATCACTCGTAAAATCTGAACGTAATAACCACTCCAATACGCTAAACACAACTTCACATTTAAACACTTCAAAACAGCAGTGAAGCTGAAAACGAAGAACAAGTGCCAAGAAACTTCCTCTTCCTTGATGACAGCGCATTGCTGTCTAGCCTTAGCCTTGCGTCCAGCACCAGCTCAGCAGATTCTTGTTAGCACGCACAGCACATCTGCAACATTTCGCCAACTGAGGCGGCAAAATTGCAGCAGGTTGTGCGGCAAGTGTTTCAATGGTTTTGTTTATGCATTTGTTTGAGTTCTGTGAAGTGGTTGAAAGCGAATTGTAATTAGGTAAAAAAATTTAACAAATCACAATTATAATTATACAAAATAAAATTTTTAATTACATCTATAATTACAATTACATCAACGTGCGTAATTAATTATATTCAGGTCAATTAACAGTTGGAATTGATCCAACTACGTTTCCAGTTTTGTTTAAAAGTTTGTTAGGATTTCAGAATGCCACATACAATTTACCAAGTGGACCAAAATAAGAATAACTTCATACATTTTACAGTCTACCTATTCATATATAACATGTAAGAATAATATAACAGTTGGTATTTAGATAATTTGGATAATGCAATATGCTAGAAAGCAGCGTCTATGCAGACTAACTTTAAAGTTTGAACCCCAGTTAGATATCATTTCAAAGCCCTGGATGAGACACACCCCACATTTTGTAATATTCGTAATGTAAACCCATAGCACCTCTTACTCTAACATGAAAGCAATCTGGGCTACCAACAAAATTATAAACCACGTTTGAGCAGATATAGTTTTCCTGAATGTATTTCTTTCAAGTCTGGCAGGTTGTTTCAAAGATGTTCAAGCTTACGCAAAAAAATAGTCTTTCCAGGCCGTGTTTCTCCAAGTCATTTTAACAGAGTGTTCAAACGTAAAAACAGAATTTGGTAATTACACTTGTTGGAGAATATAAAAAAGTGGTCATTTTCCTATTGGCAAGCGCAGTACGTATTTTTTTCACTCTGCATGCTAGTGTAGTCGTCAGGGCTGCGGTATTTGATCAATCGACACTCTTAGATAAGGATGCGTTAACGGCAAAGACCACGCCTTATTGAAGGGATACGTTCACTGCAGAAGAGAAACTCTGTTTTTGTAAAGCTGACAAGAAAAATGTTTGCTAGTCTTTGCATGGCACTAGAACGAAACCAACCTGTTGTGACGCTGCCGCAATCAGAAAAAGTCGCTACGTTGCAGTCCATTTGTAAACGTTTATGGCATCCAGCATCTGCAATAAGCAGATAGCAGCATTTTGAAAACTGGAAATGTGAACTAGTCTGATCTTAGAAAGTATAGCAAGGGCGATTTAAGCAGTGAAAAAACGTCAACAATATCTTCGTAAAAAGATTATTATTAGGAAATTATTTAGAGATTCATTTTCAGCTACAATTCTTACCATTTCCAACATGTGTTTCAAAATTAACTCTAATGGCAAATTCTTTTTAATGACTCATGTCTTTCATAGTTACCCATTTACGAAAATTGACTACTACATTTCCTTTCATTATGTGCAAAAAACATTAAAAAACTTGAACAATTTCCGTTTGTTAAAAAAATAATGTAATATTGTAAAAGCAAAAGTTGTCGATAGTATTTTTACTGTTGCGGTAAAGAATTTCGATAATTTTCAAATTGCAAATACTTGCAAAAAAGTTTTAGTGACTGTAAAAAAAACTCTTGGTTATTCACTTACCGAAGTTGGGTGTGATATCACAATCGAAACGTTTGGTATGTGAGTATCTCCTGTCAGTAAGTTCAGTTGTATGTCTTCAAAGGTTTGGTTTCCAGCGACTGTAGTAAAACTATAGCGAACAAGCTGTAACTGCAGCATTAAGATTGATCGACTCAAAGTATCTGGTGAGCAATGCCTCTTTCTCCGCAACATCAATCACACATTGCCAGTGCTACTTGCGCTTCATGATCACATAACTTCTAGCAAAACAGACAATTGATACGGCAGGGAAACCCAAGTCTTCTAAGCCAATTGCCTCAAGTACCGCTAGTTTATTTCCGGTTGAGGTCTCGTCTGAACCAATATGCTTTGCGTTCAGTGGCGATTCTAAGGGGGGGCCTGGGTGGGCCATGGCCCCCCAGATTTTTGCTTGGCCTCCCGTTTGGCCCCCCAGTTTTTTCTTAATTTCCCGTTTAAGTTTGTTTGGTTGACATACCCAGTGTTGCCAAATGCGTTTTGTAAAAATACTGGCCCTTTTGTCAACAGCGCCAGATCTAAGCTGTGTCGCAATTCGTAAGCGGCGCAGGGAAAGCAGAGACAATTCGTATTGTTAAGCCACAATTAAAAATGATGCCCCCGTATTTTGACTGATTCGTTACATTTCGGTGTGTGTGTGACGTGACAATCGCACCTACGATTGCGTCAACAGCAGGAAACAAACTTCGCTGAAGAAACTGTCCTGACAAGATTCACTACAAGAGTCATTATGATTTGAGAAATTCTGCGTTAGTTCTTTTTGAAG